>Ga0153950_1000711_pt1 | contig 14779 bp, 13 predicted proteins | sample TSNJ034MetaG_FD_104737 | JGI IMG/M metagenome (GOLD analysis project Ga0153950, IMG submission 104737) | Attine ant fungus gardens microbial communities from New Jersey, USA - TSNJ034 MetaG | ecosystem: Host-associated > Fungi > Mycelium > Unclassified | place: USA: New Jersey, Wharton State...
ACCGAAAGGGGATTCTGAATACTTGCAGGAGCTTGGACAGCAATCATGAGTTAGAAGTAAAGATTAGGAATCAAATAACAGCAAATGAGAATGTCTTATCGATGAAAAGGCAACAACTGTAAACAAGATACAATTAGATCACTGCCACTGATGGCCGGGAAATTAGCAAGGTACCAAAAATAATAACACCAATGATATAAGCATCGGCAAATAAAGTTTCTAGTACAGATAGAATATCTCGCTGTCAAACTGTCAAACAGATCAACTCAGCCTGATGAACACAGAGCTAAGTATTTACCTCAATCTAATAAGCACAGAACTAAGGGACAGTGTCGAAGTGAACCGTCGAGTCGGTTACTTAGCTAAAATTACATGATGTCATCAAACAATGTCTCTAATCGTTTAGATAGCTCGTTTTCACTCTTTATCCTCAGCGGTCTGCCACGTGGCATCTGAGGTGAGCAGCAACTCTGTATTTCTCATACTAATTATCTCACAACGACATCCAGCTTGTAATCTATTCTAGGTATTTAATACAGCCGTCTACCACATAGGGTGACGTCTGAGCTTGTAACTTATTCTAGACAGAAACCTACACTAGCAGTCAAAAATTGACTGCTATGCATTTAAAATGCACTAATCATCACTGATCAGTGATAGGAGATTTGAGAGGACATGTGAAGCAATCAAGAGGGAATAAAGATTGAAATATTCGCAACACAAAGTGCCTACAATTGATCAAGGATTAACATCAAGGAAACAAAATACCGACGATGACGATTAGCGGCAGCGATATCAATTTTTTCCTTATTTATAGATACCACCTTTTACTTATCAATGACTCTGCTTTCATAAAGTTCCTGTCATATTCGAATCGATGTGTTCGTGCTCTCTATCGCCTTGGCGTCATAAGCTCATCTGTTGGTAGTGCAAGCAGTTAAATGAGTTGTTGTCACGGTCCACTGTCGAACAATGAAATGCAATATATAGAATCGTGTTAGTGCCAATTTTCATCAGTCACATGAGTTGGCTTGATTATTGGTTATGCAATACACAGAGGTGAATAGACCGGATCTGAGAGCCACAAGATAAATCATATATTCTTTGTACGAGATCATCCACTGAAGTGAACACTGAATATTCTTTTCTCTCTCCATATTTATCTACCCTTAGCATGTCTTGCCTCGGAGTGTTCGGAGCTGAGGTGAAGGAAACCAGCAAGCAAGAGGCAAGATAATGTCTGTTGAATGGTTCAACTGCAAGCAGAGGGTGGAAGGTAGAGTAACAAACCTTTTTCTTTGCATCTTCGTATGAGGCTTGGACTGTTGCATCTTATTTTCACTACATGACCGGATGTCTAGAAAAGCATGTTGTGATCACTCATTCTGATCACTTTGATAGAGGCTTGGTAGTTATGAGTACAAGGATTAGTTTAGGCAATTGGGTGTCCGTAGACTCGCTGAAGCAAAAATACGTTTTAAGATACCAAGAGAGCAGATCCTTTCCATACGGTGGAAATATGCTAGGGTTGAGGGCAAAAAATACAATACACCATCACTGACGTCCTGGTAATGCATGACAAACCCTCAGATGATACAATGATACATAAAGAGGTACAAATGTAGAACAAAATGAGTTTTTCTCAAGGTTTTTAAGGTCCGAAATAATCTAAATATGATACTGATATGGGACCAGCTACATCCCGATATGCAAACTAGACGTGGATTGAGAATAAGAACGACACCTTCAACATTCATTCATGAGTCGGCCTCAAAAACTAAATGTGAAAGCAGGGTCACAGGACATGTGAATCACTGGTGTACTATTACACTGCTGTCCCCTCCAAGGTAATCAATCAAGATCTACCTAAATTTTAGGATTTCAACCGCTCTTGCCTTCTAATCTATAGAAGATTTATTGGCTAGCTCCTTACATACTTAATTTGTGAACTCTCCTGAGGGAATATTGGGGGCAAAAGAAAAGACGAATACACCTAGCTCTAGCTCATTCCAACATTCATACCCAGGAAAGGCCCAGCTAAAAACAAAAGAGGAGTCATATCGAGTGCACATAAGCATAGTGTTGCATGATGCTGCTTTTGTAACGGAGATGTAAAAGAGGCTACAATGGACCATAATAGCGAAAAAGTATACAGTGACATAATTCTTCCCGATTGACAAGGTCTTCATTTGAGAGGAATGCTGAAAAGAGAAGTTTTAATAGCGGCCTGTGTAGGAAAAGATGAACGAACATACAATCGGGAGGCTGAATGGAACAAGATGAAGATGATAATGAGGATCCAGGCCTTTATATACCAAGAGAAACTCACAATGTGTAGCACCAATCTAGAACAAAAGATAAGTAAAAAAAAATCAAAGTTGGCTATGATGCTAAACTTACACCAGGTCGACCGTGCTTAACAGGCCTGTACGACAATGAGAACTCGCCGAGGTAGTGGCCAGTCATTTCGGGCTTGATTTCAACGGAGTTGAATACCTAGAGTGATGTTACTGAGTGAGTTGGTCGATCATGGAAATCAGGCATGAGAGAATAGTAGAGTGGCGAAGTCAAATTGCAGACAAGGAACGTTGGAAATGAGTGGTTTCCCAACATCATCTAAGACGTATTACTCCACTACTCGATACACCGTCTCCCAGAAATGTACAAGTCCACAGGAAGCAAGTATGAACCCTCCTCACCTTGCCATTGTAAATACCAATGATACTGCCGACCATTTCTGGAACGATGATCATGTCACGAAGGTGAGTCTTAACCACGGCAGGCTTCTCATTGGGAGGTGCCTCTTTCTTAGCTTTGCGGAGTTTCTTGATGAGACCCATGGGACGACGCTTGAGACCGCGTTGGAACCGGCGGCGAGCACGGGCATGAACGAGCTAGGTGCGAAAGAATTTCAATGAAATACTGTCAAGTTGATGTATCGGGGGCATACTTCAACAAACTGTCAATTATAATGAGTCATGCTTGTCGAGTAGAGAATGCCATGGTAAACGCACCTCCTCGTTGCTCATGTCCAGGAGCTTATCGAGTTCAACGCCGCGGTAGGAGAAGGTACGGAAGGTCCTCTTCTTCTTGAGATCAGCGGCGACTTGAGGGTCGGTAACTTCAGCCTATTGAATAGGGTCAGAATTTTGCTTCATCGTGAAGCATAGTCTATGTTCCCTGACCATGATTATAGATTTCGAGGACGGCAGAGACGGGGCGGTCGAGCAGTGGTGGCTTGAAACTGTGAGATCAAATTATATAATACTGTATAGTTATGTCAACCCCATAAACGATATGTGTAATATTATTGTCTCGATAAAAACTCGTTGACGACAGAATCCACAAGTCCTCTTCGGATTAAACGGTATATCTAGCCTGTCCTGTGCTTCTAAGTGATACTGATAAATTCTGGCAGTGATTTGTGGCTATCGATTTTCAACTCAAGACTAACTGATTAAAAAGTGAGCTCTACGGACTTATCGTCATGCAAACGCAATATCTGAATGGTCTGAGTGTAGATGCGCAACATTGCTGCTGTCCTCCTTCTCAACATTGCTGGTGTTTCCGACCCTGACTCGGCAGCCGTCGCCAAGGTGCTTGAGGCTGCTGGCGCCCAGGTTGATGAGGAACGAATTAATAGTCTCCTCTCAGAGCTCAAGGGAAAGGACATCAATACAGTATGTGCAACATGATAACTAGATGAGGCTGTTGACAAATCATTTGGGTTCGATTAGCTGATTGCAGAGGGTAACGGCAAGCTCTCTTCTGTGAGTGTTTATCTGGTACCGAATGTATGGATCGGTCTTGACACTATTGCCTAAGGTACCTTCTGGTGGTGCAGCAGCCGGTGGTAGTAGCGCTCCTGCCGCTGCATCAAGCGGTGCTGCGCCTGCGGAGGAGGTGAAAGAAGAGAAGGCAGAGGAGAAGGTGGGTTCCTTCATGATTGATTTGTATCGGAGAGCTAACCTTTTGGATCCGCAGGAGGAATCTGACGATGACATGGGCTTTGGTCTGTTTGACTAAGGTAGATTTTGTATCCGTAGAATCTAGCCAATGATGGTTCCGAGAGTGTGATCCGCTGTGAGATATTTGTATTGGATGTGACTGCTGTGACACTATCCATGGAATGTAATCTGGACTCATCTGGGGCCGTCCCAGAGGACTTGGTTATCGTTTTCTTCCTTTCCATATCCTCATGTGCTTTGGCGTTTAATATGGTAAGTCACTGCTGGAGTGTTTTCCTCAATTCGCCCTGTGCAGTCAATCCTGTGATGCAGAGTATCCTTTCATAGCTTGGATACTGTGTTATGTCATAAAAATGCCAACTTGTGCATTGGTGACATCTTTGTTGGTCCTTGCCATGCGACATTCCTTCTACCTGCTTCCCCTTTCGTTATTTCGTAAACTCATCCATCTGAATTGGGCCAGGCAACGTTTACAACGAGGACCGACCTCAATGGGCAGCTGATATACTGGATTCAATACTCGAAATGCTCGGCAACAGAGCAAGGAATAGTGTGTTGTGTAAGCGTTTCTCCTGATGTCAAATCCTATGCTTGATACTTGTTACAGTGGGGGGTGATATTTGGGTACATATGATTCCGTGAGATCGTGAGGCCCGTGATTCAAAATTCATGTTTTTGCCTCTTTCTAGTCCTTGGTCAAGTGTCGCAAGCGAGATGATGCCCAGATCCGCGCTTGGTTGACCGAGTATGAAATAGCTTGGGGAGTAAAGATGGCGGATTGCCCAAGAATACCGGCAAGCAACATATCAATACCAGTACTCGTCCAGCTTGCATCAACTACCGTTTTTGCCCAGACAGGAATCACATCATCAGAGCTCGCACCGCAGACCTTCAGATGCATGCCATCTTGATGTATCAAGCAGTTCGCATTCCGGACCCCGAGCATTTCGGATCCCGAGAACTCCATGCGCATGTGCAAAGAGAGACCTCAACTTGTGAATATAGGTCTGCGAGCAGCTCACCAATATCTCATCCTCTTGGAGAATCAGGTTCGCGCCATTCCACCAACCACTCGCTCCCTGATAGTAACGGTCGATTAGATTCAAATACCAGGTTAGCAGAAACTATGGGTTCAACGATAGGATACGATGGGAATGACAAGTACTTGACGTATATCGAGTGGGACAAAGAGGTCAGGATAAGCTGGTTATTTCTTGAAGGCATGAGCGTTCTGATCTTTTGATGATACAACAGGGTAGTTCAGGGTGTTCAAGTGATATTCGTAATGGTAAATCAAATCCAAGCACCAGTGATTTTTCAGGCGGAGGACAAAGCGACATTCCATCTCTGCCGTCTCTGAAGGACAGTGGACTTTTGGACTTGAGGATTCCAGGCTCGAGAGATCTCAAGCCACGGTTTCTTGATGATGATTGGCAGCAATCCCCTCCATTGCAAGAGCAATTCCCCCAATTGCCGGAGTCACTGGTTCCAATGTACGTTCGTCTGCCTCGTTTGGAATGCCAATAGGTCTACCTTGGTTAGCTGACAACTCCCGATAAAATTGATTCCTCGCAATCTTGTCTTGTAGATACTTTGCATATTGTCTCGTTTGTATATTACACATCAATGCAGACATGATTTCAACGTGTTACTGCATGTGTCTTGCAGAACCATTTCCCCACAGCTGGAGGTGATCAACTTGCAGATTTCATGGATGCCATTACCGTGTTAGATTACATCTGTTGCTAGTTGCCACAACTGCGAAGGTCTGATCCAGGAGCCATTATGTATGTCATCGAGTACATGGAAGTATGTCTAGACGGTTTTCTTAAAGTTGCGATGGGCCTCCGGTTTTACGAGGACGACGCGGTCAAGCAGCTTTTTGGTCACAACGTCCTTGTTCTTGTTGTAAGAATCGGAAATCTGTTGCAACTTGATGTCTGTTTCCTGATCGACGGAGGCCTGAGCATTAGAGGTCGACCCAACATGCTGATGATTGAACATGGTAAAAAGTCAGGTTCATCTGTTACCTAGGTAGTACACTGACCGAAGCCTCGAAAGTCCTGAATTCAGCCTCTTTGGTTTTCTTGTACTCTTCAATTTCCTTCGACGCTTCTGTGTGAGCAGCTTTCAACTTCTGGATGCGATCTGCAGTGGAGTGTGTTTTAACGAGGACTCGAGCATTTGCTTAGCTTTGGTAAACTGACATTGACGAGCCTCTTGGACAATTTTGGCAGCCTCTTTCTCTGCTTCTAACAGGGTCTGAATAGACTGGGATTGTTGTGCCGCCTAAGGGAAATGGTAAGGACAGGTGAGCAGATGATTTATGCAGAAGCGGTGGGGAGGTACCATTTGGATGAGAGAGTGGATGCCGAAAGGAAACGACAAATAAGGAAATTCTCATGACCTCGGCGCTAATCACTGACTGACGACTGGCGCAATGCTAGACTATAACCACTGAACAGCTTCTCTGATGCAGACGAACAAAAATTGCTTCTGAGAGATGCTAGAGGCTGCTTCTTGACCCGCTGTATTGAAGACATGATTTTGAATTGTATTGATCCTTCAGAAGAATTGACTTTTTTGCCTTGAAGGACCGGTGGCTCTTGCATTTTGTAGACTTTGAGAGAGGTCTTGGGTGGACGATCTTGAGCGCAAGCAAGCACAATATTGATACACGTTGACAAAGGGGTTTGGACACTGAATGAACATCCGGTGCATGACTTGAGTTGTGGTCAGCTATTTTTCTTTGTCGAACGATGAACTGCTTTTCCCAATTCACCAGTTGTTAAATAGGATGTAGAGACTACAGTACTTGAGATTAACTTGCAAAGTTCTTTCTCACTCCCAGTTCGAGAAAATACTTTTTGACAACTTACCTTCCTTCCTGAGACTGAAGATTGAAATGACGCGTTAAGTCAGTTTAATTCTGAGGATCCTCCTGCTTCGTCAGAGTAACTCTGCATGCTGGAATGACAGGATCTTCGAGGCAAATGCCCTAAGTCTTACTGCCTAGATAAAAATCATTGTTTTATTGCCATATTTGACAAGTTGTAGTAACGGGAACACCCCTTGAATCTTGTTGAGAGCTGCGACCATGCAGTTTTCTTCGGCTCTTCAAGTGAATCCAAAGAAACTTCCACACGATCATCAGGTTGGTTCTGGACTGTATGCGTTGTGAGAATCATACTAGGACGTCCATCACCTCGTCACCCCTAAGTCTCTTTTGGAGAGATCATGCAGGTTCGATATTCAACGTATTCCTTGATAAAATCGAATCTAGGCCTTCATGATAGGTACATTCTGATTATCTCAATCAGAGTATGATTCTCCTCACGGTGACATTGCATCCCCCTGTCCGGAAGGCTTTCACCGGGGATGCGATACGTAAATTGCGTCATCCGGAACTTTCATTAATCTGATAAGATTCTCGTTCACGTTCAATTTGCGTTTTCGCACCTGCAGTTTGCAGGGAGTTGGCGATTTCCGAAGATTCCTGAAGTTGATATTTAGTGGACCATCCTACTTTCGCATCCCCAGCATAGTGACTCAACAAAATTTTAGCACTGACTCGTACAGTCGTAGGCCCATGTCTTTGGATATGTCACTAGAGACATTCAAACACCTTATCCGATTCTTTCTGATCATTGGAATTGCTAGCTCTGTATCTGCGATCTTTACTGAGCACGAGCTTTCTCGAGGAAATGTGGTGCATACTAACCTCATCTCTAATTCCCCCCAGACTACTTGCCCTCAAGCTGCTCCGTTATATCCAGACAGACACAACGACCTTTGGACTAATTTTAGTACCATTATCAAAATAGACGACTTCAAATCCCGAGCATTTGGTCGGCTTAGCAGAGCTGTTCAATTCAAGTGAGCCCACTTAGTTACCTTTTTAAATGCTGACAACCTGAGATTGCATTTAGAACGGTGTCTTGGGACGATATGGGTGACATTGGTGTTGATCCGAGGTGGGATGTACACAAAAATTTCCAAGAGTACCTTGAAGACGTATTTCCCCTCGTGTATGGTTGAGTCAACCACACACAATGTTTAGACCCTTCTGAACAAAGATTCAGGCATTCAACGCTCCACCTAACGAAAGTGAACACGTACGGCCTCATCTATGAGTGGAAAGGATCCTCTTCCCTAATGAAACCCATTCTTCTCGCGGCTCACCAAGGTTCGTCAGATCGCGTCCAGAAGTGGAGAACAGTCGTTTGTCTGATCCTTTTCTTGAAGATGTCGTACCTGTCGAAACGAGAACTATCGATGAATGGACGCATCCTCCCTTTTCTGGATATGTTGATGGTGACGTGCTGCGCTTAGCCACAAGCACTTTCATATAAACACACTTATCCGTACTCATTCAGGAACAAGGCTATGGGGCAGGGGAAGCTCTGATGACAAGGCCTCACTTATCAGCATCTTGTAAATTTTAAACTGGCCTATTCTCCTGACCATGATGTCTGATGATTCTTCAGGACTGCTACTGATAATCTTATTTCTAACGAATTCCAGCCGACACGTACTCTTGTACTCGCTTTTGGTTTTGATGAAGAAATCAGTGGCACAAAGGTAAATAGATGTCTTCCTGGTGGCCGTATAATCAAGTGCAGTTGATCATCAGTTCCTGACAGGGCGCTGCCTATATTGCCCCCGTACTTGAAAAACACTATGGAAAGAGTGGTTTTGCTTTTATTATTGACGAAGGAGGTAATTTTGTCAACAAAGTGCCCAAGAAAACCAGTTGAAATTGGTTCAAGGTATTTTGGGGATCCAATGTGGCACGCCATTCGCAGTTCCCGCGCTGGCGGAGAAGGGGAGCATGAATGTCCAAATTGAGGTTACTGCACCAGGTGGGCATTCGAGTATACCACCTGAACATACGGTAAACTATTACCTGTCGACGCTTAAGACGATTATTGATCATGTTTTTAGTCGATCGGAATGCTCGCGGCTATGCTAGTTGCATATGAAGATAACCCTTTCAGCGTCAGCCTGGTAAACTCTCTCTCTCTCTGCATCACGACACCTTGATCAGGTTTGTTGATGATATATCCCGACAGAGCCGCCAGAACCCAATGTTTGCTATTCTCCAGTGCTTGGCAGAATATTCTGTCGATATGCCTGGTACTTTTCGGGATTTGATCCTTCAGGCAGCGTCTTCCGATGCTGCCCTGGATTTGTTAACCAGGGCACTAGCCAAAATCAGTCTGTTCAAGAGTCTGATTGGAACTACTCAAGGCATTGATGTTATTAAAGGAGGAATCAAGGTAAACGCACTTCCAGAACAAGCTTCTGCCATTGTCAACCACCGTATTGCTGTATTCAGGTTCGCTCTTTGACTGTGAACTCGAGAACCCCTCGTGCTGAAACCCGTTGTCCGTGCAGCTCCTTAAATGAGACAATGGCTCGGGACATGGAATTGCTGATCCCTCTTGCGCGAAAATTCAATCTCACTTACACAGCGTTCTTACGCTACAAATGGCTATTCATAGCGGCTTAGAGCCTTCTCCAATCACCCTTGTCGGTAATCCCGCCTACAACATCCTCTCTGGAACCATTAAGGCTACATACAGCAGTCACCGTGATTTTAAAGCCGCAGATACGATTATTGTCGCACCAGGAGTAATGACGGGAAACACGGGTAGATCACGCCTCACATTGATTTGAAGAGAGTATAATCCCATGTTGACATTTACAGATACTCGTCACTATTGGAACCTCTCTTCCTCTATATTTCGATACAACCATCTGAACTTCGGCGAAATAGCTGACGGACCCAATGGTATCCATACCGTTAACGAGTGTCAGTCTTCTTCTTGAATCCCCAGTTCTCTCATTCTATGACTTACAGTGATACCTCTTGACTCTTTCCTGGAGATGATCGAGTTTTTCACAGTCCTAATTCTCAATTGTGATGAGTCAACTAAAATCTAGGGACTGCTACCCTGCAGAAAGCACACTTGTGATCGGCCTGGTCTATCTCTTTACCATCGAAAATATATAAGCCATGTTTCAGTGTCAAAGCTTTTTTCATGTACTCAATGTTAGCCACGAAGTGTGAATGACAAGGTGACCAACATTTTCATGTCTGGATGTGATGAGATTCGTGTCTAATCGGAGATAGCCGCCAATTGACATGTGAAAGGAGCAACAAAGATGTGGGAGCGTAGATAGAATGGTATTCCATTTCACTTCATACCTTGACGATGGAATCACAGTTGAAGTCGAGCTCCGACTATCTGCCAGTTTTTGCCTCCTCTAACAACCAGCTGCAGAGTTCGAAATCAAAATTCAAGGTCCTCCTTCACTTTCTTTTGCTAGTGGGCATTGTAGGATCTACATGGAACCTTGTGTTCCATGGTAAATACCACAATGGAGTTGCTCTACCGACAGCCTTGGAAACGCAAGATAGAGGAAGTTGCATGCAATCAGACATACTGTTTCCGCAAAAGCATAGTGAACTCTGGAGCAATATCAGCGTAACAGTTCTATCAGGTAACTTCAAGTTGAAGGCTGTCGACTGGTTAAGTCATGCCGTGCAGATCCCGTAAGCACACTGACGTACGTCGTGTCCTAGTATGTTGACGTAATCCCAGAACTGAATCTTGGGATGGAATGGATCCTGTCGGCGTTGATCCGCGATGGGAGGTGATGATACCATTTCAAGAGTACCTTGCGAATGCTTTTCCACTTGTGTAAGCTCATTTACTTGTTTGAGTGCAAGTATGTAACATTGCTATAGGCATTCAGCCTTCAAGTTGACGAGAGTCAACACATATGGCCAGGTTTTTGAATGGGAAGGATCCTCTCCTGCTTTGAAACCGATCTTATTAGCTGCTCACGAAGGTGTGGGGTTATCCGACAAGTAACTGCTGATCTATTCATCCAATCTGTCAGATGTCGTACCTGTTGAAACTCGAACTGTTGATGACTGGACCCATCCTCCGTTCTCCGGGTACTTTGATGGTGAAGTCTGCTGACGTAGGAATTCCAGATCAATTGAAGCTAATGTCAGGCTCTAGGTGAGAGTGTCTGGGGTCGCGGAAGCTCTGACGACAAGAGCGGTCTTATCGCTATTCTGTTAGTTTTGTCTTCTATCATTCAATGGCCAAAACAATGATGGAATCTTCCCAGTTCTGCGATTGAAACTCTGATTTCCAACGGTTTCCAACCGACCCGTACCATTGTACTTGCATTTGGCTTTGACGAGGAAGCTAGTGGACAAGAGGTTGGGTGCCCCCTTTCCTTTGATCATTACCAGATTCTAATAGTTGTTCAGGGTGCTGCCAACATAGGTCATTTTCTCTTGGACCTCTACGGGAAAGATGGATTTGCCTTCGTTATTGATGAAGGAGGTGATATAGGATCTGTGGTTGAAAGGTACAATTGACCGATGTCCTTTTAGCTGGCTTCGGACAGGAGTATGATACTGTTTTTGCAACGCCTGGGATTGCAGAGAAAGGATACATCAATGTCAATGTTGAAGTTGAAACAGCTGGTGGCCATTCAAGTATTCCTCCTGACCATACGGTATCTCTGCCTTTCATGACTTGACCTATCTTCTGACTTTGCTAACTATAGTCGATTGGGATGCTCGCTGCGATGTTAGTAGAGTTTGAAAAAAACCCTTTCCAGATTCAGTTCGTGCGTCCTTTATCTAAAATAGTCAGATGGTCGTTGCTCAAGTGTCAGTCCTTCAGACCCGTGAAGACCCCATGTACGAGTACCTTCAGTGTTTTGCGGAACATGCGAGTGGGTTACCCGAAGAATTTCGGAACTTGATTCTCCGGTCACTGAATTCTGACACTGCCCTGTACGAATTGACCGGGATACTCGCGAAGGACCGAGTTTTCAGGAGTCTACTTGGCACGACACAGGCCATTGATATCATCAGTGGTGGAATCAAGTCGAATGCCCTTCCTGAGCAAGCGCACGCCATCGTCAACCATCGTGTTGCAGTATCCAGGTCAATCACTGATTAGGACCAGGTTCAGTTCCACTCACCTCAAGTTATAGTTCATTGAAGGAGACAAAATCCAGAGATATTAATCTCCTGAGATCTTTCGCCAAGAAGTACAACCTCACGTATACCGCTTTTGGTGAAAGCATTTCCGACGCCAGAGAGCCTTCTTCCGGTAGCCTTACCCTTTCGGATATTTTCAAAGATGCGCTTGAACCTGCACCCATCACTAGTACGAAAGCTGCCCCATATCAGCTTCTTTCTGGGACCATCAAAGCCACTTATAATATGTACCGTGGACTGCAAGGCTCTGGCAACGTCATAGTTGCGCCAGGAATGATGACAGGAAATACAGGTATGTAGTAGAGCACATTTCCACTTGAACAGGAGGTCACTAAATGAGGTACCCATGAACTGATAGATACTCGATCCTATTGGGATCTCTCTTCCTCAATCTTCCGTTATAATCACCAAAATTTCGGCAATACGATCATGGGATTAAAGGGAATTCATACAGTCAACGAGCGTAAGTATTACTTTCGACACGACTTTTTCTTGGCTCACACGGGAACTAGATATGGAAATAAGTACATTCCTCGAGATGATTGAATTTTTTGTCACTTTAATCTTGAATTCTGACGAGTCTACTCAATTATGATTTTGTGCATTTAGTGTACATGTCATATCGTTCGTCTCTGATAAATGCCAAGGAGTCTCTGTGATCAGTGCCAAGAAGTCTTTACCCGATGGGTGCGGAGCACTTTCCCGAGGCTGAATTCTACATCCAATGTGGACTCCGAGCATGTTTCGCATAGTCTTATTGCCGTCCAGAGGAAACAAGTCGGGCCAACTCATGAAGCTTGGGTTCTCCATATCTTGTGATGCCCTACATACTCGGAAAGTCAGGGGTCCTGCTGTCTCAGTTCTTTCAGAAAGGGGTAAGGCGAGACTTAAAAACCCTTCAGCATAATTGTACGTGCTAATGTCCGATTTCTCACCTCTTTCGACAAAACTCGTTCCTCGTCTTCCTCCAGAGCTTGTGGAAGAGGTCATGGTCAGAGCTTGGGAGCTTCCATGTACTTTGACTGAACGCATCATACTCATGACATCTTTACCACTCGTCAACCGAGATGTCCTTGCTACATTCATACGAGTATCTTCGGTGGATGTCCATATACCTTGTCCATCTTTTGTCGACAGGTTTCTTCAAGCAATGCGTGAGGGTACGAGACCATTCCCCATCACACCAACGAGCAAAGTCTCGGAGCTTTGCCGTGCGATCACGCTCCAGATTTCGCAGCCTAGTTCACCGATCCGCGCTGTGCATTGGAGTGCAGAACCTCCGATGGGTGTTGCATTATCCGACTTACTATACCACATACGTGTTTTCGGAGGGTTACCGAATTTTCGAACGCTCACAGTGCGCTACATCGATGTAGATCTATACGATATCTTCGACTGGGCACGCTTCATTGATTTTCCAAGCACTGTCGAATTCTTGAATCTGGAGTCCCTGTGGACAGAAACCGAAATCTCTCCCCCAAAAATAGTAATCACTCCACCGGGACGTCCTCCCAGTATTATACTCTGGATACTTCCTAATGTTCGTTGCTTGCGGGTATCCGGTGGAGATCAGGAGTTCATTTCGAGACTTATCATGTCGATGCCGAACCTGGAAGTTTGTAAATGATACAAAAACTTTTATGATAGTGTTACCGATCTAGTAAAGTACATCAACATCATCTAGGGATACTCATTCTCATCTCCTTCGCCTTTTCACACGTTAGTCCATCGTGGCTCATAGACCCGCAGAACAGACATAACCAAGCTCGACAAATTGAACAACGAATGATAGTCTCGGACTCCCCGCGTCGATAGACCGTGTTACATTGCAATGAAGGGCAGAAAAAATATACATCAAGATTAGAATGGATGGAGGAAAGAAATGTGACTTTGAGGTAGTCCGGTTCCATAGGGAGAGGGAGAAGGTCCCGAGCCGTTGTGTATGCAATCGGTTGACCGCATATGCTACCCCTCTCAAGGTCGTAAGCTGGACCTCGACTAATGCATTTTACAGGGGCTGAGTGGTTCTGCGCGGCGAAAACTAAGGCATTCTTCAGGCATGCTCCACAATAGACATGTCCACAGAGTAATTTGACCGTGGGATTCCGCTCGCTACCGCCTGATTTTAGCTTGCAGACGGAGCAAAGTTGCCGCGAGCGCTTGAGAGTCTCTTTTGAGGGCAAAAAGTCCAAGAGATGGTGAATCTTCTGCATCAACACTGAATCTTCTCCCCTGACAATCAGGACAGAGCGGATTACATCGAGCGAAAGTTTGTTTGCACCAACAGCAGCTTGTATCTCAGTCAACCCACCGTCAACTAGCTGCCGTATGACGTTGCGATGTATTGGATATTCTCGACACGACCCTCGCACTCTTTGTAGAAGTTTTTTGACCGCTGAAACTCCTTTATCCTGATCGATGCCACAGCCAAATACGTGGATTTGACGGGTTGATAAATTTGGGAAGATGTAGAAACTGTTCTTGGAATTCAGGTTTTCGATGACTTTGATGCTACTCGTGGAGTATAAGTAGTCGTCCCATTCTGGTTGATCGTTCAGAGCTACGACAATCAAGCCATGACAAATTGCTTGTAGAGAAAAATTTGCCTGAACAAATATTTCAGTCTCTTCGTAATGTGCATGAAGGTAAACCATGTAATGATCCCCAAACTCGCACGATTCCACCTGAGCCCGTCCTTCGTATTGTATCTGAAGAGCTGCTACCTCTGTCGATACCGACTTGAATACATCGGTAGGTAAGCTATATTGAACGAACC
>Ga0153950_1000713_pt1 | contig 14758 bp, 14 predicted proteins | sample TSNJ034MetaG_FD_104737 | JGI IMG/M metagenome (GOLD analysis project Ga0153950, IMG submission 104737) | Attine ant fungus gardens microbial communities from New Jersey, USA - TSNJ034 MetaG | ecosystem: Host-associated > Fungi > Mycelium > Unclassified | place: USA: New Jersey, Wharton State...
GCTGGCATGGGCGGGAATCGCTCCGAGGGTCTGGAGATCGGAGCTGAGCAGCTGGGAGGGGAACCCGTTCCGCCAGCCCTGGCGTGCCGTGAAGTAGTCCACCGTGCCGTCCCCCGGGTTCCCGATGAACACCAGGCTGGTGTACTGGAGCCGTCCCGCCAGGAACGGCAGGTCGAAGCCGTAGACATAGGCGGCTTCACTCTGGATGAGGAACGACGACGGCGCCAGCGGACTCAGCTGCTCGGCTGTCTGTTCCAGGACCTGCCGCCAGGTCCGCTCGTGCCTGTTGATGATCCGCTCGCCCAGCTCATAGCCGCCACGGACGATCGTGGGGATCCGGACGCCCCGTTCGTAGCTGTAGACCACCCCGTCGAAGGTGTCCTGATCCACCACGTCGTAGCGGCTGGCGGGGCTGGAATCGAGCAGGATGAAGCGGACCTGGATCCGATGCCGTTCCCAGAGCAGCACCGCTGCCTCCACGGCGAGCATGCCGCCGAAACTGTGGCCGTAGAGGAAGACCTGCCGGAGCTTCCGTGCCCGGACCGACGCGGCCAGGGCGTCCACCACATCGTCCACGGACAGGCCCAGATTGGAGTAGCCCACCGCGGCCATCCGGCCCCACCGGCCCAGCGGCTCCCGCAAGGAGGAGAGGATGAACAGCGCCTCGTCCCAGCTGGTTTTGAAGCCCGGCAGGAGGTACCAGCCCGCATCGGCGGGGGCGTCTCCGGGAGAGTCGTCACCGAGGGTCAGGATCGTGGTCTGCCGTCGCTGCTCGGCGATGGCCCGGGTGTAGGCGAGATCCGCGGTCAGGATCGCGGAGGCGCCGCCCAGCCAGAGGAAGGCACGGCGCGAGAATCGGCGCATCCCGTCCGCGGTGCGCAGCAGGGAGGCGAGTTCACGACGGCGGGCCGCGCCGCCGTCGTCGTTCCCTGTGCCCGGACCCTCAGGCCCGGGCACAGGGGGCGGGAGATCAGTCGAGTCCGAGTTCATCCTTGGAGAAGGCGAACAGGTAGGGGACGCCCGCCTCGGCTTCGATCTTTTCCTTGGCACCGGTGTTGCGGTCCACGATCACGGCCACAGCCTTGATGTTGCCGCCCGCGTTGCGGACACCCTCGATGGCGGTCAGCGCGGAACCGCCGGTGGTGGAGGTGTCCTCCAGGACCACCACGTCACGGCCGTCCACTCCGGGGCCTTCCACCTGACGGCCCATGCCGTAGGACTTCTGGGCCTTGCGGACCACGAAGGCGTCAATGGTCCGGCCCGCGTCACCGGCGGCGTGCATGAGAGCGGTGCCCACGGGGTCGGCGCCCATCGTCAGGCCACCGGCGGTCTCGAACTCGATCCCGGCGTCGTCCAGCAGCTGGAGCATGACCTGACCCACCAGGCGGGAGGCCTCGTGGTGCAGGGTGATGCGGCGCAGATCGACGTAGTAGTCGGCCTCCTTGCCACTGGAGAGGATCACCTTGCCGCGGACCACGGCGAGTTCCTTGATGAGTTCGAGCAGGCGGGCGCGCGCGGCGGCGGCGTCAAGGGCAGTCATACGAGAAGTTTATCGACTGGCGGCAGCCGCGCCGTCAGCGGCGTCCGTCGATGACGGGTTCTGGATGCCGAGGGCGGAGACCAGCCCGCCCACCACCAGCAGGGCCGCCGTGACGATCAGGACGCGATGGAAACCACCCAGATCCAGGGTGGGGCCCACGATCAGGCCGAGCACGGCCACCCCCACCAGGCCGGCGACCCGGGCCACCGCGTTGTTCACCGCCGAACCGATCCCCGATTGCTGTTCAGGCACGGAGCCGAGGATGGCGGCCGTCAGCGGGGCCACCGTCACCGAGAGTCCGATGCCGAACAGCAGGATGCCCGGCAGCAGCTGCGTCCAGTAGTCGACCGGTGTCCCGGTGGTGACCATGAGAAGGTACCCGGCCCCGCCCAGCACCGGTCCCAGTGCCATGAACCACCGGGGCCCGAAGCGTCCGGCGAGAGACCCGAACCAGCTGGACAGCACGATGTTCAGAATGCTGATGGGCAGTGTGGCCAGGGCGGCCAGTGTGGCCGGGAACCCCGCCACCTGCTGAAGGAACAGGACCACGATCAGCCCGCCGATCGACAGCGCAGCGTAGATGAAGGTGGTGGCGATGTTCCCGACGCCGAAGTTGCGCACCGCGAAGAGACTCAGCGGCATGAGCGGCTGCTTCGCCGTGGCCTGCCGCCAGAGGAAACCGGCAAGGCAGAGCAGACCGAGGACGAACGGGGCCCAGATGCCAGGACTCCCCCAGCCCTGGTTCCCCTGCTCGATCAGGGCGTACACCGGGCCACCCAGACCGAGCACGCACAGGACCGCACCAGCGTAGTCGATCCGGACCCCCTGGGCCCGGGCGTCCTTCATACCGAGCACCGCCAGCAGGTACAGGGTCACGGCGATGGGCAGGACGTTGATCCAGAACACAGCCCGCCACCCGACGGTGTCCACCAGGACCCCGCCCAGGATGGGGCCCGCGATGAACGCCACCGTGGTGCCCGCGGTCCAGTGGCCGATGGCCTTGGCCCGCGCCGGTCCGCTGAAGTTCGCCGTGATGAGGGCCAGGGAGCTGGGCACCAGCAGCGCCGCCGCGGCGCCCTGGAAGCCACGGCCCAGAATGAGCACCTCGGCCGTGGGGGCGAAGGCACAGACCAGCGAGGTCACACCGAAACCGATCAGGCCGATCCGCAGGATGAGGACCCTGCCGAGGACGTCCGACAGCGAGCCCGCGAGCAGGATGAGCGCGCCCAGGGTGATGAGATACGCGTCCACCACCCACTGCTGAGTGGCCAGTCCCCCGCCGAACTCACGGTCGATGGCCGGGAGCGCGACGTTGATGACGCTGCCGTCCAGGAACGAGACGAAGGACGCGAGGATGGTGATCCAGAGGATGAGCCGTTGGGCGGCGAGGCCGGTCTTCATGCCGAGGTACTCCGGTTCTCCATCGTGTTCCTTCCGGCCTGGACGGTGCCGAGCTGGGCGGCGGGTGCCGACAGCTCCATTCTGCCCCCGGGAAGGGAGCGGCGGCCGGTGGAGCACGGAGAAAGGCCGGAGCGGGGTCGGTGGAGGGGCGCGGCCCGTCCTGTCGGACGGCGGCAGTCGGACAGCGGGCGCGAGAGACGGCGGGCGCTGGCACTTCCCCGGCCATCCGGCGTCGCGCACGGACGGGGTGTAACGACGGCGAAACCTCGGACGGGTACCCTGGGCGTATGCGCGCACTTCAGGCCCAGATCATCGAGGAAATGGGCGTCAAGCCCCGGATCGACCCCGCCGCCGAGGTCGCGGCACGTGTGGACTTCCTGGCGTCCTATCTGCGGGCCACCCACACGAACGGCTTCGTGCTCGGCATCTCCGGTGGCATCGACTCCTCACTGGCCGGCAGGCTCTGCCAGCTGGCCGTGGAGAAGCTCTCCGCCGAGGGCGTGGACGCCGATTTCGTCGCGGTGCGTCTGCCCTACCGCGTCCAGCACGATGAGGACGACGCTCAGGCCGCGCTCTCCTTCATCCAGGCCCGCACCGAGTGGACCTTCAATGTCGGCCCGGGCGTGGACGGCGTGGAGGAGGAGTTCCTGAAGACCACCGGCTCCGAGATCTCCGACTTCAACAAGGGCAATGTCAAGGCCCGCCTCCGCATGGTGGCGCAATACGCCCTGGCCGGCGAGCACAACTACCTGGTGGTGGGCACGGACCACGGCGCCGAGTCGGTCACCGGCTTCTTCACCAAGTTCGGCGACGGCGGGGCCGATGTGCTGCCGCTCTTCGGCCTGAACAAGCGCCAGAACCGGCAGCTGCTGGAGCACCTGGGTGCGCCCCGCCAGGTCTGGGAGAAGGTCCCGACGGCCGACCTCCTGGACGGCAAGCCGGGCCGCACGGACGAGGACGAGCTGGGCATCAGCTACGACCAGATCGACGACTACCTGGAAGGCCGCGAGGTGGCCGAAGGTGCCGCGGCCGCCATCGAGGAGAAGTACCTGCGCACCCGGCACAAGCGGACCGTCCCGGTCTCCATCCTCGACTCCTGGTGGAAGCAGGGCTGACTCCGTGGCTGTCCTGCACCGCGCGACGCTGACTCCGTCCAAACTCGAACTCCTGGAACCCTGGCTCGCCCGGCAACCCTGGGCCGGGGGCGGCGGAGAGCTGGAACGGCTCGGCAGCTACCGCTTCGATGACCCCGCGGGAGAGGTCGGCATCGAAGGATTCCTGCTCCGGCGCGGCACGGACACCGTGCACGTGCTGCTCACCTACCGTGCGGCTCCACTGGATGGTGCGGACGAGTGGCTCGTCGGCACCATGGAGCACTCCGTGCTCGGCACCCGCTGGGTGTACGACGGCGTCGGCGACCCGGTCGGCCGTGACGTGCTGGGCCGCGCGCTGCGGGGCGAGCAGGTGCAGGCGGAACTGGAGGTGCACGACGGCGGCAGCGTCGTACAGCGGCCCGAACCGGACGTGAGGGTGCGGAATGTCGTGGCCGACGACGCCGTGATCGGAACCCCGGCGGTGGTCTCCGCTGAGGACGGCTTCGTCACGGCGGGACCGGACAAGGAGAAGATCCTCGTGGCACGGACGCCCTCCGCATCACGCCTGTCCGCATCATGCCCGGGCCGACGGCAGCTCGTGGCATCGTGGCCGAACGGTGAGGCGGTCATCGCGGCCCTGGGGTGACCGCAGGGCCGAACGCCCGGAGTGCCAGCTGACCTGCGTTGTGTGCTCAGTTGTTGCGGTTTGATCGCCGATTTGCCCGCAACAACTGAGCACACAACGCGGTCAACAAGCGGGAATTCCAGCCTGCCCTCAGCCCCGGTTGAACTCCGCCGGGCGCTTCTCCTGGAACGCGGCCATGCCCTCCACCTGATCCGGGGTGCCGAAGAGCGAATGGAACAGACGCCGTTCGAACACCACGCCCTGTGCAAGCCCCGTCTCGAAGGCCGCGTTGACCGCTTCCTTGGCCATCATGGCCACCGGCTTGGACTTGGCGGCGATGATCTCCGCCACCGCGAGCGCCTCCTCCAGGAGCGTCTCCGTGGGGACCACCCGGGACACCAGTCCGGAGCGCTCGGCCTCGTCCGCATCGATCATGCGTCCCGTCAGCACCAGGTCCATCGCCTTCGCTTTCCCCACCGCACGGGTGAGCCGCTGCGATCCACCCATCCCCGGGATCACGCCGAGGTTGATCTCGGGCTGGCCGAACTTCGCGTTCTGGGCGGCGATGAGCAGATCGCACATCATGGCCAGCTCGCAGCCACCGCCCAGCGCGTACCCGGACACCGCCGCGATCACGGGGATCCGGACGCGGGACAGCTCCTCCCAGCCCCGGAACCAATCTGACCGGTACATCTCCAGGTGGTCCTTCGAGGCCATCTCCTTGATGTCCGCACCCGCGGCGAAGGCCTTGGCCGATCCGGTGAGGACCACGGCGCCCGTGTCAGGGTCGGCGTCAGCGGCACGGACGGCGTCCACCACCTCCGTCATGGTGGTCAGGTTGAGGGCATTGAGCGCCTCCGGCCTGTTGAGGGTCACCAGCGTGACGCGCCCACGGCGCTCCACCAGGATGTTCTGCACGCGTGCTCCTTAGCTGTAGCTGTTCAGAGTGAGCTGTTCAGGGCGGGCCCGGCCGGTCAGAGCTTCAGGTCTCCACCATCGGTCTCGCCGGGCTGGAACGGGGCGAAGTAGGCGCTGACGAGCTCGGGGCTGACCTCGGTCAGACCGGCGTGCTCCCAGCGGGGGCTGCGGTCCTTGTCGATCACCTGAGCGCGGATGCCCTCCCGCATATCGTGCGAGGCCAGGCACCGGACGGCCACGCGGAACTCATCCCGCAGCGCCTCCTCCAGCGTTCCGGAACAGTGCCGCCGCACGGCCTCCAGCGCCACGGCCACGGAGCGCGGGCACTTGGTGCGAATGGTCGCGGCGGCCGCCTGGGCCTCCGGGTCCGGATGCGTCTCCAGCCGACTCAGGATGACCGCCGCGGAGGCGTCGCCGGAGAGGGCTCCCGCATAGCAGTCCTCGATCCATTCCGCCGCACCGTCGGCGTCCCCGGCTGCCGCGAGCACGGCGGCGGGTGCGGTGCCCGCGAAGCGCGCCACGGCGTCGTCGGCGGTGTCGGTCTCCAGGAACGCCAGGAACTCCGGAAGGCGTTCGGCGGGGACGAAGGCGTCGGAAAGACCCAGATGGATGGCGTCACCGGGACCCACGTGGTCACCACTCATGACGGCGTGCACGCCCGCGGCCCCGGCGTGACCCAGCAACCAGGTGCCGCCGACGTCGGGCACATAGCCGATGGTGACCTCCGGCATGCCCATCCGGGTGCTCTCGGTGACCACACGGTGCGAGGCGTGTGCGGAGATGCCCACACCGCCACCCAGGACCAGCCCGTCCTGCACGGCGATCACGGGCTTGGGGTACCCGAAGATGAGCGAATTCATGCGGAACTCCGCACGGAAGAAATCATGGGAGGCACGTTCCCCGGCCACCATGTCCCGGTACATGGCCACCACGTCGCCACCGGCGCAGAGCCCGCGCTCCCCCGCACCGGTGATGATCACGTGCTCGATCGCCGGGTCCTCGGCCCAGACGCGCAACTGCGCCTCGACGGCCTCCACCATCTGCTGGTTGAGCGCGTTCACCGCGCGCGGCCTGTTGAGCACGACGACGCCGGCGTGCCCGCGCTGCTGGAACATCACCTCCGCGGGAGGCTGCTCGGCCGTGGGGCCGGGGGCGGAGACGGTGGACAACGCGCTGGTACTGGAAGGCTCCATGGCACTAGCTTGCCCGAAAGGCGGCCCAGTTTCATCTGCGGCGGGCGGGGAAAGAGCTGCGAAGCCCGTCCGGCGGCCCTGGAGCCACCCGGAACCGGCCCGGAGTGGCACGGCCCATTCCATCGGGCAGGTGCGGGGACAGCAAGGCCCTCCCCTCCTTCCCGGCGGACCGGAAGGAGGGGAGGGCCTTGTGCGGCAGGCGTGCCGGCTTGCCGGGCTCAGGCGGCGAGTTCCTGCGGCTTCTCACCGAGATCGGCGGTGCGGACCTTGTAGGTCTCCCGCAGGCCGAGGACGCACAGGACCAGGATCAGGCAGGCCGCGCCGGAGTACAGGGCGATGCCCAGAGACCCGCGGTTGAAGGCGATGAACAGAGCCGTGGCGATGCTGGCCGCCGTGCCACCGCCCAGCGCAGCACCGGTCTGGTACGTGGCCGAAATCGAGGAGTAACGGCTCTCCTTGGAGAACTGCTCCCCCAGGAAAGCGGGGATGCAGCCCTGCGGCATGGCCATGAAGACGTTGACCAGGATGAAGGCAACCGTGGCCAGGAAGGCCACTTGGCTGTCCACCATGCCGAAGAAGACGAAGAAGAACACCGCGTAGATCACGGCGCCGCCGGCGATGACCTTCTTCCGCCCGATCTTGTCCGACAGCAGGCCCATGAACGGCGCCGCGAGCATGAAGGCGAAGGAGCCGGCCACCTGGAAGAGCAGAGACTGGGTGTCCGTGTAGCCGCGTTCCTCGGTGTACGTGACCGTGAAGAGCGAGCCGATGTAGGCGATGGTGTTGTAGCCGAAGGCCACACCGATGGCCAGGAGCATCTGCTTCGGGTGCTTGCGGATCGCATCCAGGAGCGGCACCCGGGGAGCGCTCTCCTTGTTCACGGTCTCCTGCGGCATCCGGGTGCGGGCGATGATGCCGACCAGGACCAGCAGGCCGCCCAGCCAGAACGGGACGCGCCAGGCCCAGGCGGTGAGCTCGGACTCAGGCAGGAGCGTCATGACGGTGAAGACGCCGGTGCCGAACAGGCTGCCGATGCCGATGCCCGTGCTGGTGAAGCTGCCCCACAGACCACGGCGGTTCTCCGGGGAGTTCTCGATGCCGAAGAGCGAGGCGCCGCCCCATTCGCCACCGGCCGCGAAGCCCTGGACCAGGCGAAGGACCACCAGCAGCACCGGAGCCAGGAGGCCCACGTTCTGGTAGGTGGGGAGGCAGCCGATCAGGAAGGTGCTGCCGCCCATGAGCATCAGGGTCATGACCAGCATGGACTTGCGGCCGATGCGGTCACCGAAGTGCCCCACCACGATGCCACCCAGCGGACGCACGATGAAGCCGGCGCCGAAGGCCGCGAAAGCCACCAGGGTGCCGGTCAGACGGTCCGTCGCCGGGAAGAAGAGCGTGGGGAAGACCAGGGCGGCGGCCAGGCCGTAGACGATGAAGTCGTAGAACTCCAAGGCCGTGCCGAAGCCGGAGATGAAGAAGGTCCGCACGGCCGTGGTGGCCTGCGCGCCCAGCTTCGGGGCATCCTGTGGCGCCGAGGTGGCTGCCGGGGAGGACTGGGTGTGGGACATGGGAGTGGTTCCTTGGGGAAGTTAAAGCGGGGAGGGAGGGGATCAGAAGCGGGCGAGGCCGTGGACGGCGGCTTCGTCGGGACGTCCGGCGAAGTAGTCGAGGGCGAAGTGTTCGACGTCGACGCCGATGGTCAGCAGGGTGCCCCACTGGTCGATGAGGGGCTTGGTGGTGTCCGGGGACATGCAGATGACGGCGGCGGATCCTTCGCCACCGCAGGCGGCGCGGACGCGTTCGACGGGTTCCAGTCCCGTGAGGGTTCCGCGGAGGGTGTCGAGGTGCTGGTAGCGCTCGGCGGTGTTGGAGTCCGCGGGCATGGTGTCGCTCTGGAACAGCGCGGGATCGAGGAAGTGGTTGGTGTGGAAGAGCCAGCCGTCCTGGCCTGGGCGGACCACGCCGAGGCCCTCCGGGGAGAGTTCGAGGCTCACGGCGCGGGAGTCGCCGTCGTGGAAGTCGAAGACCGTGAAGACGGTGGAGGCGCTGACCGTGGCGCTCGCGGCGATGGCCTGGGCCTCCTCCAGCGTGGCGGCTTCCTCCAGGATGCGGCGGGCGATGGCGTGCACGGGGACGCCGCCCTGATCAGAGTCGGTGCGGTGGGAGAGGATGTTGAAGTGGAGGCCCAGCCCGGCGTCGTTGACGCCGATCTTGGAGGCCGTGCCGAATTCGGTGAACATCTTGACCCGGCGTCCGGTGGCGGTGGCGAAGTCCAGCAGCAGGCCGTCCGGGACCAGGAAGTCGTGCCAGTCCCAGGTCTGCATGGTTTCCGGGGCCCGGCCCTCGCCGGTGAGGACGGCGGTGGAGCATTCGCCTTCACCGCGGGGCGGCTCGGCGGCGAGGACCTCGGTGCGGGCGCCGACGGCGGCGAGCTGCCAGAGTTCGAGGCCGGCGGCCGAGGCGATCGCCTCGGTCTCGGCGGCCAGGCCGGGAGCCCAGGCGGCGAGTGCCGCGTGGCTGGTTTCGGCGATGCGCTGCACGGTCCGGGAGGGGATCTTCAGGTCCTCGAAGTGCTGCAGGTAGAGCTCGACGATCCGCTCGAAGCGGTCACCGAACTCCAAGCCGAGTTCGCGGCCGCGGACGGCCGGATCCTGGGTGCTGGACGTTGCGGTGAAAAGCTTCATGGGATCTTCCTTCGACAGGCTGTTTGCTGAGGTGCAGATCACATTAGGGAAGTAAAACGTTTTATGCAATCATGAATCGTGATCCAGCTCTCCGGAATGCCCTTGCGGGTGGTTCCGTCCCTGGTGAAAGGTGGGTACGAACGATCTCAGGAGGGTCCATGGCACGGGGCAAGGGAGTGACCATCCGGGATGTCGCACGCCGCGCGGGAGTGTCCATCACGGCGGTCTCACACTCTCTCAACGGGAAAGGGAGCATCAGCGCGGAGACCCGGGCCCGGGTGAAGGCCGCCGCCGATGAGCTCGGCTATCAGGCGGACGCCTTCGCCCGTGGCATGAGGCAGGGCAGCATCGGCGCCATCGGCCTGGTGATGCGCTCCCTGGACGCCCTGGGCGACTACACCCCGGCCGGTGTGGACGTGTTCGAACGCTTCGCGGGCATCCTCTCCTCCCGGGCGCTGGCCCGCGGGCTCAGCCTCACCCTGGTCCCTGACCTGACCAAGAGCCCGGTGCCCCCACTGGCGTTCTCCATGGACGGCTACGTCATCATGAGTCCCAACGCCCAGGACCCGGTGATCGACCTCCTGGAACGGCGCGGCATCCCCTATGTCTGCTACGGCAAGCGGCTGGACAACCCGGACTTCAACCGCTGGTCTTCCGAGGATGACCCCCTGGCTGCGCGGCAGCTCCTGGCCCACTTCGAAGCCGCCGGGGCCCGCGAGGTGGCGCTGGTGTCCGGGACGGACCGGAACGCCTGGAACGACGATTTCCTCCAGGAGTACCTGCTCTGGTGCCGGCGCCATGACGTCACCCCTCGGGTCTATGAACAGTCTGAGCGCTCGGGCGTGGACGGCGGGCACGACGCCGGACTGCGCATCCTCGCCGAGGGGGCTCCGGAGGCCGTGCTCTGCATGACGGGACGGCACGCGGCCGGCGTGCAGCAGGAGATCCTGGCAGCCGGGCTGAACGTTCCCGGCCAGGTGATGATCGCCGCGGCCTCGGATTCCGAACACGCCCGCTCCAGCAGACCGGCCATCACGGCCTTCGAGCTCAACCCGGGAGGCACTGCGGATCTGCTCCTGGACATGCTCCAGGAACTCCTCCAGACCGGAGAGACGGTGGGCCCACGGCTCACCCGGGCCCGGCTCCGGCCGCGGGCCTCGACCAGAACCTCGGCCCGCCGCGAGTGAGGCCCTCCCCGGGCCCACTGACGCGTCGACTGCTCCGTAGGATGCCGGAATCCCAGGATTTCCGGGGATTTCGGCGTCCTACGGAGCAGTCGACGAGTGGGGAGAGCCGGTGGGGTCTCAGCGGTGCGACTCGATGATCTTCACGATCTCCGTGAAACCCATCCGCTGCGCGTTCTCCAGGGCCGTGCGCCCTTGCGGGTCCCGGATGCCCGGATCCGCGCCCGCGTTCAGGAGCAGCCGGACGGCTTCCTGCTGGCGGGGACCGCCCGTGTTCAGCAGGATCGCCTCCTGCATGCCGGTCCAGCCGAGATGGTTCACGTGGTTGACCGGCACCCCTGCGGCGATCAGGATCCGGATGGTGTCCACGTGACCGTGCTCGCAGGCCGGGATGAGGGCCGTGCCGCCGTAGCGGTTGATGCTCCGCACGTCCGCCCCGGCGGCCAGCGTCAGCCGCAGGACCTCGTTGAACCCCTCCGCCCCGGCATACAGGAAGGCGGAGTCCTGGATGGAGTCCTTGGCGTTGACGTCGCCGCCCTGCTCGATCAGTTTCCTGACCTCGGCCGGGTCGTTCCGCTTCGCGGCCCGGATGAGGTCCTGGTCCAGCCGTGCCTGCTGGTCAGGGGACAGCCGGGCGCGGGCCGCAGCCCGGGCCTGAGCCTCAGACGCCGGCGCTCCACCGCTCGGCGACGGCGTGCTGCGGCTCTCCAGGGCAGGAGCCCCTTCCTGAGTGGACGACGGCGACGGTGAGGCGCCCGCGGAGGGTGCGGCGCCGTCGTCGTTCTTCTGAGTGGTGCCCGCCGGTGCGGGCTCCGGTGCGCAGGCGGCGAGGAGCCCGGCAGCAAGAACTGCCAGGCTCCCCCTCAGCACTGCGCCACGCGTCGGCATGGCTTCCATCATGATCCCTAGCGGCCCAGGATGGCCTCGGCACCGGCCGTGGCGCATGCCTCGTCCAGGGCGCCGTCCGGGGCGCCGCCGACGCCGATGCCGGCCACGGACACACCGTTGACCTTCAGCGGAACACCGCCAGCCAGGAACAGGGTGCCGGGCAGATCGGCGATGGAGGGCTTGCCGTTGCCGCTGATACGGCCGGCCAGCTCACTCGTGGGGGCGCCGAAGGCGGCCGCGGTGTAAGCCTTCTGCTTGGAAGCCTCGATGGTGTGCTCGGCGGCGTTGTCGCCGCGGAGCACAGCCTGCACGGTGCCGAAGCGGTCCACCACGGAGACCGTGACGAACGGCAGCTTGTCCGCCACGCACTTGGCCAGAGCCGCCTGGACGGCCTTCGCGGAAGCGGTCGCGGACACACGGTTCTGAGACACGGTGGTGCCCTCACCTGCCGGGACGTCCACGGTGGGGACGCGCTTGGCGGACTCGGCCGCCGGGGCGGCGGCGGGCTGGGAGACCTGGCCGGCATTGGCGGCGGCGGTGATGCCGCCGGTCAGGATGAGCGCTGCCGCTGCGGCGGAGAGGACCTTGATGTTGCTCTTGCTGATGGCCATGGTGTGCCTGCCCTTTCAGGGATGGATCGGATTCGGTGGATCAAACGTGAGTCCGCGGACCCCGGCGCGCCGTGGGCGTCCCGCGGCCTTCCTGACAGGTCCGCGAACTCTTGATATCCATCCTTCCGGGGACGGCTTCCCGGCACATCGGCTGTTCCGGCAGGGGTTCCTCATGCCTTCGGGTGGCCGTATCAGCCAAAAGGATGAGACGGGGGCGGGGCCGGACGGAGCCTCATCCTGTCAGGGCCGTCTCGTAGAGTTGCCCCATGACCCCCGCTCCCCCGGCAGGCCGGGAACGCTATCTGGGCGTGGCCGTGCACTGCGGCTTCGCGGTGCTCCTGACCGCCTCCCTGATCCGCTATGTGCTGCGTCATGGGCCCGATGAGAACTCCCTGGTCCTGGCCCTGGCCGCGGTGCTGTGCGCGCTCTACGCGGCGGCCGTCCGGATGCGGGGCGCGGCGCGGCCGGCGGTCACCTGGGTCCTGGTGGCGGTCTGGGCGGCCCTGGTCATCCTCGCGCCGAGCTTCGCCTGGTGCGCGTTCGCGGTGTTCTTCGTCTGCCGCTCCGCCGTCTCCGGGAAGGCCGCGGCCCTGGCCACCGGGCTGACCGCATTGAGCACGGCGCTGGGGCTGTTCAAGCTCAGCGGCTTCACCGATGTGGCGGCCCTGCTGGGTCCGGCCGCGGCGGCTCTGGTCCTCACCCTCGTCTACGACCGGCTGGAGGACACCCTCGCCCGGCAGGCCCAGCTCAACACGGAACTCCGCACGGCCCAGGCCCAGACGGCCGCCGCGGAGCGTGCCGCCGGGACCCTGGCGGAGCGGGAGCGGGTGGCCCGGGAGATCCATGACACCGTGACCCAGGGCCTGGCCAGCACCGTGCTGCTGCTGGAGGCAGCTGACCGCAAGGAGGGCCTCAGCCCGGAGGTGCGCCAGGCCACCGAGCAGCTCCGCGTGAACCTCGCCGAGACCAGGGGCCTGGTCCACAACCTCGCGACGGCCCCGGAGCAGGACCTGCCCCTGGAGGATTCCCTGGCGGCGGCCGTCCGCCGTCACGTCCCCGGTATGCGGATCAGCGTGACCGGCACCCCGCGGGCACTGCCCGCGGAGGTGCGGCACGCCGTCGTGCGCATCGCCCAGAGCGCCGCGGCGAATGTGGAGCGGCACGCCTCCGCCCGGGCCGCGAGCGTGACGCTGGGTTTCCTCCCGGGGTCCGTCACCCTGGACGTGTACGACGACGGGGTGGGCTTCCAGCCGTCCGCCACCTCGGCACCGGGGCCGGGCGGCGGGTACGGGCTGCGTGCCATGCGGCAACGGGTGGAACAGCTCGGGGGTACCTTTGCGGTGGAGTCCGCGCCGGGCGAGGGAACGGTGATCGGGGTACAGATCCCGGCCGGGGAACCTACTGCGGAAGAAGCTGTGGAAGAAGGAGGAACAGCATGATCACGGTGCTGCTGGTGGACGATCACCTGGTGGTGCGCAGTGGCCTGCGGGCACTGCTGAGCACACAGCCGGACATCGAGGTGGTGGCGGAGGCCTCCTCCGGAGAGGACGGTGTGACGGCGGTGCTGGAGCACGGGCCGGACGTGGTGCTGATGGACCTGGCGATGGGGCCGGGCATCGACGGCATCGAGGCCATCCGGCAGTTGCGGGCGCAGCGGCCGGCGCAGGCCGTCCTGGTGTTCACCACCTACGATTCGGACGCGGACATCGTACGGGCCGTGGATGCGGGAGCCATGGGTTACCTGCTCAAGGACGCCGCCCCGGACGAGATCTTCGCGGCCGTCCGGGGCGCGTCCCGGGGGCAGAGCCACATGAGCGCACCCGTGGCGAGCCGGCTGTTCCAGCAGATGCGGAACCCGGATGAGGCGCTGACGCCCCGGGAGGCGGAGCTGCTGACCCTGCTGACCCAGGGCCTGTCCAATAAGGAGCTCGGCCGGAAGCTGTTCATCTCCGAGGCCACGGTGAAGACCCATCTGGCCCACATCTACGCGAAGCTCGGTGTGGATTCCCGGGCCGCCGCCATCGCCAAGGCTCTGCGCCGCGAGGGGATGCGGTGACGGGACTGCCCGGCGACGTGGCCCGCCTCGTCTCCCAGCGGCAGGGAGCGGTGCGGTTCCTGCTGTTCGTGCCGGGGCTGGCGGGGCATCCGCTCGCGGACCATGAGCAGGTGTTCGCCCGGGCCGTCGAGGATCTGGGCGGGGACGCCGTGCTCCTGGGCGAGACTCCCCTGCTCTTCGCAGGGCTCCAGGCGCGGAACCTGTTCGCCCGCCAGGTGGAGAGCGTCGGTTTCCTGGTCACGGACCAGGCGGTACACGTCCGTGATGCCCCGTCCACGCCGTTCGAGCCGGCCGTGCCGCGCGCGGTGCCGATCCCCACGGACGGCGACGGCGCGGCGGCCGCCCGCCGCATCGCCCGGCAGGCGTCGGCCACCTTCGACCGGAAGTGGGCCGGGACGCTGAGCGACGCCTCCGCGCTGCAGGAGGCGCTCGACGTCGTCCGCGAAACCGTGGAACTGGTACTGGAATCCGGGGGCGGGGTGGATGAGGGCTGGGGCGATTGCGGCTTCGGTGGGGAGCCCTCCCCGCCTTCATAGAAGGCTTCCACAGCCTGACACGAGTAAA
>Ga0153950_1000716_pt1 | contig 14743 bp, 12 predicted proteins | sample TSNJ034MetaG_FD_104737 | JGI IMG/M metagenome (GOLD analysis project Ga0153950, IMG submission 104737) | Attine ant fungus gardens microbial communities from New Jersey, USA - TSNJ034 MetaG | ecosystem: Host-associated > Fungi > Mycelium > Unclassified | place: USA: New Jersey, Wharton State...
AGAGTTTTGCTTATTCTCCGACTACGGCGGCTCCCATCACCACCATCGATTATACTCACGGACGATTTCAACCTCCATTTTGTCAAGATCACAGTCCTCATCCAACACATACAAGTCATCCCCGTGCTATCCCTGCTCCAGCTCGTTCTGACTCGAATGCAAGTTGGCTGGGGTCTTCAACTCCACCTTTGAGTCCGGATGATGGCAGCTACAGCAGTTCTGGGAGCATGGATAGCATGTCGTTCAACTCTACTCGTCAAACTGGCTATTCCCCAGTTGGACCAAAGACGGAATGCCCTGCTCAACCTAAAGATGCACTAGATTACCTGATGACTATCTTCCCGAAAGACGGGTCCAAAGCATTGCCTTACTCGAAGAGCGTTACCATTTCTGCAAGTTCCGAGGCCTTATTTGAAGGCGTGGTCACTCGCATGCCGGGCAAGCCCCAGACGCTTTACGTGGACGGCAAAAATGCGGCTTTAGTTGGTCTTCGTGAAAGGTACGTTTCCACGTCTTCTGTCTTGTCTTGCACAGTTGGTGGGACGGAATGATGGTGATTTGTATCCTCATCCGCTTGGTTTACTCACATTTTTCTGTAGCATCGTTGCATTGTTAGATCTAGCATCAGAAAGCCTGGGCTGCCACGCTCTTGTTATTGTTTTGGAAAGGTCTGCACCCAATTTGGGTGAGCTGCTGCATTCTCTCATGTACGTTGGGGGTGCGGTGGTCACAAAACCTGCCTTTGCGGTTGATCCCGCGTTCGTTCTTGTTGGGTTGGATATTTAAGGAGGAGAATATTCTACATGATAATACATCCTTTGTCGTCGTTATCCTCAATACGATGTGTGATTTCGTCGGCACTGACACCATGACGGGTGGAGTTGAGTTCAACGATGAAAACACCTGCGTTGGTCGGGTCGAGGTGGGCAGAGAGCTGGTATCTTGATAATGGTATGGGTCAGAGAGAGAATAGAAAGCAAAGGACACACTTGTGGATGAGTTGCTGAATGGCAGGCTTTATCTTGGCTCCGTTCTTGGAATGGAGGCCCTTGCCTACAATGAGATGAAGCTCCCTGTCGCCTCGGGTGCGAGCTTGCTGAAGGGCACGTTCAGTGTAGTCGATGGCCTCTTTTACATAGAGACCGTGCAGATCGACCTCGTGGGGCTGACTGTCCTGCTGCAAGATGGATTCAAAAATACAACTGCTATCGCGTTGGTGGGCACCTTGTTGTTTTCTGGCACCAGGATCAGTTTAAGGAATCAGAAAAGGGTCTGGATGCACAGACCGTTGAAGATGTACTCGCTGGCCTGCTTGTTGAGCTCATGCATGCGACTCTGGTGCTGCTTGCCCTTGTTCGAGAGGTCCTTTGCAAGGGCCCCGTCGCCCCGAGAATATGCCATGTGGCTCCCCTCAAAGCACCTGGCCATGGCATCGCCCTCCTCGATGGCCTGGCTGCGGAGGTCGGCATAATTTACAGGGGCTGGCTGCTCGACAGGGGGCTGGCTGCCGCAGAGGAGGCGGTAGAGAGCTTTGAGGAGGCCGAGCATGTCGAGGGGTAGCGTGGGAGAGCAAGATAGCCTTCTCTCTCTCCCCCATGCATTCTCTCTTTTTATTGTCTTTTTTCGCAGTCGTCCGTGCAGGCTCGGTCACCAAAGGTAATCAGTGCAACCAGGGCGATAATCGTCTCCAGACAGGCACCTATCAGTTCTGGAGCGACTGTACTGCGACTACCTTTTGTGCAGACTCGGGCATCTGCCAGGCCAAGGGCTGCAGAAAGGACGACTTTCCTTTTGGCTATGCCCAAGGCTCTCATGAGATACCCGACAAATGCCCCAGGGGCCAGTTCTGCCCAGACGAGGGTTCCAGTTGTCAAACCCTTCTTGCTGTCGGTAGTCAGTGCCAATTGAACCGCGATGGTACTCTCTCTCGCTCTCTCAGCACCTTCATCTGCTCACTCGACTTTTCAGACCAATGCGAGGCTCCCCCCAACTTTAGAGAGCTCGCAGATACCACTGGCCGAGGTCTCAATGCCAACGGATCAGTCTGTCTCAACAACATCTGCATGTGGGCCAACGCCACCCTTCAGAATCCGTGTGTAGTCGAAAACACGGCTTATATCGCCTACGAAATCGGAGGGGAATATATCAACATTGTCTCGCGAGGAAACTGCGCCCCCGGTCTCTACTGCGATTCCGTCCAGAAAGTTTGTCTCAACGAAAAGTCCCTCGGTGAATCTTGCGATGGCGATAAAGAGTGTGTATCTCGCTTCTTTATGGCGTCCCTTCTGACTTGATTCAGGTGTCAGTCTTGGAACTGCCAGGAGGACGGTACCTGCGGAAAAGCTGCTGCTGAGCCCCGCCATGTAGGTGTCTACGCCTATATCTTGGTCGCTCTGGGTATCTTTGGAGGCAAGTTGTCCTGCGCTGTATCAACCGCAACATACTGAATCCGCCCTCAACAAGGTATGTTTGGCACCCTCATTGGGCTCTTTTGTTTCCACCGTAAACAAAGAGACTCTGAGCGCGAGAAACGCATGCAGTACTGGAAAGAGCAGGTGTGTGAGCAGATCATTCTATATAACCGCTGTTCTCACAGTGGCACCACCAGAATGCTTTCCACCAGAACCTCAAAAACATGCGCGAGACCGCCAGACTATCTATTCTTTCTCTAACCAACGAGAGGAGTGCCCGGAGCACAATGTATAGCCGTGAGGACATGCAACCGATTTTGTCAGGCAGTGTACAGAAAACGTCTGGATTGCGTAATTACATGGCCCGCGACGATGGCTCTGACTATGACGAGAGCCCAGTGGTGGTGCCGTCGACGAAGAAGATGCAGGATGGAAATCGGTTCTGATGTACTTAGATACCTTTAGCGATCATGTTATCCAGGAATATTTTAGACATTTGTATAATTGGATTGCTCGGGCCCGCAGTCTTTCCTTCCCTCCACCACTATGTCCTCGATATCCTCTATAGACACCGTGCGCCCCCCGAGGTCTCCCTCTCCTGCCTCTTCGCCCACTCTTGAAGACGACATTGTCCACAGCAAGTCCTGGTTGACTCATGACAACATTGACAACAAAGGCAAGTCGCCGAGAGAGCACCACGCCGACTTTCATGAGCAGTCGACCGACCCAAATTCTTACTCCCCCATGAGCGACCAAGAGGCTGAAACTCGCCGTGTTGAGCAAGTACGTTGGCTCTGCTAGCTGACTTGCATTTGTGAACTCACTCACTCACCCATCAAGACGCTCCGGCAATGGGAAATCACTGATAGACAACGCCGCAGGGCTGCCAGGGATTCAGGCTCGTCTGGGAATATCGTCGTGCCTGCATCTCTTTTGAGCCATGTTACTCGGCGTGCAAGCCAGCTCTGGAGAAACGGAAGCCGGAGACATCCTCCTGTCGGCGGGAGGCATACTGTTCTTGGTTCAACTGATAACCTTGACGCAGTCCCACTCGAGGATATAGCCGCCAGCCCAACACCAAGTCCCTCCCCTTCACCTACACCATCATCACCTTCTATCCCATCGTCTACCCGGGAACACATCACAAACAACCATCATGCCGCTGAAAACCCCTTCGAGAACCCTAGAACACCTTCTACTCTTGTAGCTCTATCACCTTTTGCCGATGCTCATCAAGTAGATATAGAACGGATACGTAAAAAAACTGATAAATTCGAATCGCGCGCGGAGGAAAAACGACATTCGCAACTACCACCACCTCCCATGCCCCTCGATCTTCCCAGGCCTAAAACGCCGCCTCCAGTTGCTATCTCCACACCGCCCTATTTAATTGATCCGCCGCGTGCTACACACCATTCAAAAGATATCGAAGATGACAAAAAGTCCACACGGTGGTGGCATGAATGGCTATGTGGATGTGGTGAAGGGCCCGATAGAGGTGGTGATTACCAGGCATGTCTGAATTTTTTTCTTTTGGATTTTGATAGCTGAGAGGTGGTGATGGTAGGCAGGCCGCACCAATCCCTTTGAGTGAACTATTCGTATCCTATTCTATTTTATTTTTTATCCTTTTTGGGACTGAGTCGTCTTGTTGCAACGGACACAATGTTAATTCACCTAATCGCTGAACACTACTTTTATCACGATCCTCTTTCTCTCTCACAAACCTTTCGCTCCCGATGGCTACAGGGAGTTCTGAACCATTGCATTTGTCCTATTCTCCCATTCCTCATTTCAAAGGCATTCTAGCACATCCATCGTCCTGGTTCTCTTGTTTCTAATGTAACGAACACACCGTATTCATTGTCATGGCTACACAGAAGAGACTCAATTGCATTAGCTCTTGGAGTAACACCGGAAAGGATTAACTCAAACTTTGTGGAGAGGACTTGGTTCAGGGTCTGATGGCAGATCAATTAGACCTTGTGTAGTATCGGAGGGCATTGTCGTTCCCCAAGCCCGACTTGTGTCACTCCAACACAGTGATATTCGAGATGTCAGTTGTTTCTGATGACCTGTCCAGTCTATCGATGGTCGAGTGGAGAACGGATTATTGTCTAGATTCAGCAAAAGCGCGCAACTACTTTATGCACTACTGAGCTGAGTAGCCGAACTCTGAGCATGACAAAGAATCCGTGTCCCAGCCAGAAAGAGGGGAATAGATAAACCATCTATAGTTAGGCGAGAGGAAAAAAAAAAGAAAAGTTGATTTTCTATAAATAATGCACTTGACAGACTTACGGACAAGGATCGACGCGAACACAGAGAACCCAATCACAGGAGCGAGTGCCATTGCAAGAATGTCTTTCTGAGACGTTGGGGGGTTTTGAGGTTCCGGAAGCCAACGTACAGCCACGCACGACACGAATACAGCGCTAACACCCATCTATAAATCGTCTGCATCAGAGGACCATGTACGATTTACAAGTCATCAGTACTCACAGGACCTTTGATTAGAACATAACAAAAAAGTGGTTATTTCAAGGAAGAAAAGAAAGAAAATGGGTTTCTAGCTACCGAAATGCCCGCACAACAACGCTTGTTTCCAGTTCTCGATTTGAGGTACCCATTTGTACAAGGCCAATATAGCAGGGAATCTGCGTAGGAACAGGATACCGATAGAGTAAACTACTAATCTCTGTGGACTTATCCCGATAGACGGCAAAGAAAAGTCTTTCCAAGGCAGCCAAGCACCAATGTAGAAAAAACAACCACAATTCAGAATATACTCGATCACAGCAGCGAAGGATTGGCCCTCGACATGTTTCTTGAATTCGCCGTTCCAGGATAGAGCACAGCCTAAAGAAGAAGTAAGCGTGGCGCACAAGTGCATCACCTACTATGACTTGCCGGTGGCGAAGGCGGCGAGAAGGTCATTAGCTCCAATTGTGTGGACGATACCCATAACAAGAAGAGGAACTGAAATGAATTGCGCGACATGCCCTTCTTGGTCAACTAATTCCCTGGCAGACGAAAAGCGCATGACTCGCGAGATGGACCAGCCTGAAGTCCAGTCAGAACGTTCAGCATTTTTTTTACCGGTTGCCCCTCGAGATCCAACTTGCCTATGACGACACCGATCAATGTTCCAAGAACAACTTGGTCTAAGTGGTGACTTGAGATCAAATGTATCAGATTCTCGAAAAAGATTCTTTCACTTACACAGTAGTCCGACGAGGATCCAATCTCGAAGATCCTCTAAACGATGTGATCCCAGTGTCAGATAGAGGGATAAGCTGAGGAAGAGACAGGCAAGGCCATCATTGGCAGCGGATTCTGACAAGTGTGAGATTTTGAATGAAGGGATATATAAGGCGAGATCCCTGACCTGCCGATAGTATATGTCTGACTTTTTCCGGAACTTTTTTCGTCGCAAATTTTCCGCCTCAAGAACATGCTTTTAAGAGGGTGTGTATATAGAAAAGGAGGGACAATATCACACCTACTATGGCAGCACTTACAACAGGATCTGTAGGTGTCAAACATGCTGCAAGTACAAGACAAGTGACATAGTCAAAGTAACTGAAGAGCATCTTTAGAAGCACTGAAACGGCGAAATCAGAGATCAATTGAAATAAACTCAATTCAGACTGACCAGCTACAATAAACCACCCTATGGCCATGGTGGGGACTACTAGTATCATGAGTCCCTTAATATCGGTGTACATGTACTTTTCGGGCAAGTGGACACCGGCAGCAAACAAGTTTATCACGAGGACGATGCGCATCACTTCAGGAGTGACACTATTAGAGTCCATGGTCCAGGAGCGAGGATCAAATATCCCAGCACAAAGCGGACCCATGAGGATACCGAACAAAGTCCCGATGACGACCTCACTCAAGCAGACCTATGTTAAGCATGATGTCTCAGACTCATGTTTTTCAGAATCCTGTTGGAAAGTACCTTTTCTCTGACAAAGAATGAGAACAGAGAAATCTTGGGAAAAAAATAAAAAAGATTCGGGACTGGATGTAAAGTGATGAATCACCAGTACGACGAAGCCTCCGATGACTATAGATGTGAGGCCGATAGAGTTGACCTGAAAAGCATGTACTCTGACATGAACCACGACAATAAAAGTGCTGGGCTCACCTCGAGTAAAGCTGATACTTTGTCAGAAACCTCCTGAAGACGGATGCATAACCAGTTGAATATGAACTGGCAGAACAAAGGCCATGTTCCTCCCGTTAGAACCGCACAGGTACCAGCATGTTGCTCGCGGCTGATATTAATTGGTAGACGCCTGTCAAGACGACTTTGCTCCATTTGTGCAAGAACGTCTCGTCAACGTCGATGCTGTAAACAGGGCAAAACACGACGTGTCCCCGCTTTAATTCGGTTCCACTAGGCCAGAGGGTCATACGGAGTCTGTCTGTGCCTCAATAAAGCAAGGGAACTCTAAATGTGACATTAAATGAAAGTCACACATTATTTATATATGTCAACACACACACTTCACAGGATTGACAACGTCCCATGTTTAGACGGACAAGTGGTGGGAGTCGTAAACATCTAATGTTTCCTTCTACGGTCCGGAATATCCGGGGAGGGCATGGCAACATGGCGAATGGTGGGTTCTTTATGATTGATCAGCTACTATGTTGGTAGAAGTTCTTTTGGGGGCAACTGTGCTAGGAAATATAGATCCCTGGAGTGTACTAGAAATGAGGTTTTCATCTGGGCCTCTGGCCCAACCTAAACTCTCTACTAATTCTGAGTGGAGTTGACATTGTGTTGTCTGGCAGGTCGCTATGCTCCCTGCCTCCAATAGTCTGTGTAATAGTGTACAGTGTTATCTGTTAGGTCACTGCATTCCCTTCCTCCAACAGTCTTAGTATTGTCTACAGTGCACTATACTCTCTTCCTCCAATACACTCTTGTTTGCAGTATACACAGTTAGTAGTATTGTATACAGTCCATTATACTTCTTTCCTCCAACAGTTTCCAGTTCACTATACTTTCTTTCTCCAATAACTTCCAGTAGTCTTGTCTCTAGTCTGCTATACTATTTTCCTCCAACAGTTTCCAGTTTGCTATATTATCTTTCTCCAATAACTTTTAGTAGTCTTGTCTCCAGTCTACTATACTCCTTTCCTCCAATAGTCTGCGGTACCCTATACTTCCTTCCTCCAATACTTTCCTTAATTTTCTGTACTTTTTTCTGATTTTTCCTGATTTTTTTCTAATTTTTACTAAATTTATTGCATTTTATAAGTAAAAAGAGAGCCATTAGATAAATCTTAGTCATGATTAGGTAAAGCTTTGTTATGCTTATTCAGCCCCATCATTTCCCATATTCTTCTTGTATACATAATAGATAAGGCTTTTATCTGGGCCTATAGTCTGACTTAAATCCTCTACTAATTCTAAATAGTTGAGTATATGTTAAAATTAGTCTGCTACACTCTCTTCTTCAACTTTCTGTGTACTCTGTAATATTTTTTCAATCACTTACTGACTTAACTATTCTGACTGACTTTACTCACTTACTTCTGATATTATAGTAGAAATCAATCTCAAGTTTATTGTCTATACATATACAATCTATAATCTAATACTATTGAATACCTCTTTATATACTACATTAAGTGTCTTTCTGCTCTCCTGGCTCTGTTCTGGAAGAAGTTCTGAAATGTTCAATGTTGAAGTACATCTTGAAAATATATCATATACCAGAAAATTTGGTATAAATTAATATTTATATTCACATTCTTTATTATTATTTATCTCCTATAGGAGTATTACATTTTAGACTAGGAGTATGATGTTTCAGACTGGCTCCTTCCTACTCTAGCTATGGTATGTATACAAAGTAAATACATAGTAGTAAATTAGTTTATAGATTAAAGTTCTAAAATCTTAAAATCCTAAATCCATCTTCTCCATATTTCTATAGTACTCTCTACTATATAACTCCTTACTCCTGAATTTACCTCTCTCAGACAACGTTCTACTGCTCTAAAATAAGTGACTACACATACAATAGAAGATCAAGGCATAATACACAAGCTAAGGCCAAGGTTGTTCTACTTTTGTACTGTCGTTATATTCCCTCCAGACTAGTAGTAAAACCATGGGACTGGAGAACAATATATTATTTCACCAAGTAGTGTATTCCACTCTCCAACTCTACTCATTGCATCATTTTCTGGAACCCAGAGTATGCACTCATAGTATATTCATAGTAATTCATAGTATATTATAGCCTTTCTATGCTGCTATCCTCTTTTTATTTGACAAAATGCTATATAAAGTTGTCTATGTGAAAATACTGATATCTGCAGATTAATCTCCACACACTTCACTGATTGTCCTTGAGACTTGTTGATAGTTATAGCAAAGGCTAGCCTAACTAGGAATTGAAGTCTCTTGAGTGGTACAAACAATATGTTTGTATTAGATGATAACCTGATTCTTGGAATCAACACAACTTTTTCTCTAAACCTTCTATCCTTGCTGATAATCCTGCACTGGAGTACCTTTCTTCTCACATTCAACACCATTATTCTTGTTCCATTGCAAAGTTCTTCTCCTAGATCCAAGTTCCTCAGTAAGATAACTAGACAGCTAACCTTGAGACAAAGTAAAGCAGGAGGCAATCCACTACTATTGAGTTGTTGAAAAAACTACAGAATAGATATGGTGTATTTTATCTTCCTCAGACACAGAGTCTACACTTCTCAGCATATGGACCTCTGCATTTGGTACTAGATTGAACTATTGAAGAATAGCTTCATTAATATTATGTACCTTATTATTTCTAGAACAGAGAATAATGCACTCCAAGAAGTATTGGTTATCTTGAACTCTTGGATTGCCAATTTCTAGATAGATCCTGTTGATAAAAGTATTGAGATTAGTACAAATCATAGACTGAGAAACTTGTATTATCTTATTATCATCTATAGTTGATCTAGTACCAATTTCCAACAACCACTGAGCATGTTGATTGTCAGCTTCAGAGTGGCCCAAGCACATATTATGTCTGAGATATAAGAACTTGATATGTCTCTATAGATTTCCTCTGCAAAGGGATGCTGCTACTACTTGTTGATGTGTTTCTTTAAACACTACAGGTAAAGTTTAATGAAAATCCCCTTCAAATACCACTATAATTCTACCAAATAGATGATCATTCTAGATAGTATGTCAATTCAACAACTATCAAGTATAAGTAATCACTTACCCTAAGCAAGCCTCTCAGATATCAATCAACAGCATCAATGTCATACTTGTGCTGCATAGAAACTTCATCCCAAATAATAACCTTGGTCTGTTGAATAACTGGAAATATATAACTATTCCATTTGAGTCCAGCCATGGAGTCCTTATTAATAGAAAGAGAAATCTTAAAGTGTAAATGAGACATTCTTCCTTCATCTAGCAAAAGAGTAGCAATTCCAGATAATACTATACACAGTGCCACCTGTTCTCTCCTCCTAACCTCAGTAACAACAGTGTTACAGAGAAAAGTCTTTCCACAACCACTAGCAGTATGAATAAAGAAAAGATAATCTTGGTTGTTGGTAATAGACTTTGGGACAGCATCAAAAATAGCAGCTTGTTCAGGATTGAAGATTACTCTCTGCTCATTTACCAAAGTTGCCATTTCATTTGTATTATACTGTTCAGCCTGTAAGAGAGGATTAGGTATTCTGTAACCCCACTCCTGCTATGGAAAAGATATAGGTAGAAACTCAGCAAGACTTTTTTTATTCCTACTAACATTCTATTTAGATCCCAAAGGCTATAATTATAAACATCATCCTCTAGTATCTCCTGGTCAGCTTAGTAGTAGTTCATATAACATAGTTTGTGCTTGATATTATCACATAGTCTAGTTTTGAATTGGTCCTAGAGAATATAAGGCTTAGCCACTTCATCAGTTAGTAAGATCACTGCTAACAGCCAATGATATGCCATTCCAGGCTGTATTGCAATTGCTTTCTCCAAGCAAATCCTCCACTCATAATCATTCTTCAGTAATCCTCTTGCTATATATACCTTTTTAAATATGACAAACACTTGGCTATTCCAGGTTCTCAGATACTCCCAACTCTTTTCACCTTCAAATATAGTTAAGAGAAGTCATAAAAAAAACTGCTCTCTTTTTGATAGTGATACAAAGTACATCCTTTCAACCATCTTGGCACATTGTCTTGAATGCCATGACTTGGCTTTGGCATTCTAGATATAGTGTTGAGGAAACTGCTAGTAGGTAAGGCCCAAATCATCATTATATATAAAGTTGTGGTCAAACCAAGCAGTTAGCTGAGTCTTCTCCATATTTTGCTTGGCCAATACTTTATTGACAGTCTGGTATGCATGAAAGTTGACATAGTGCTCATTGAGAAGATGGACAGGAAGATGTTGGACAGCTGGTGACTCTCCATGTATATTGAACTCAAAGATCTTCCAATAAGCTTCAGTTGAACTGGTAAACCAACTATCCAAGTGTGCTTTGATCTCATCCTGTACTCCATTACTAATCTCCATAGTTGCTCTGTTAGAACCCTTATAGATATACTTGCTCAGATACTTAACAGTTCTTAATCCAGTAAAGATCTCTATATTGATATGACAATCAAAGAGAAAAAGAAGTTGAGAACAGTAAGAGACCATATATTGATTGGTAAACCTGGCCCCATTGCATTCAGATACCAAGCTATTGTTAGGCCTAGCATAGAGTGGATAACTGTCCTCAGCCCAGTCTATTCTTTTTCTATAGTCTTTGGAAAAGCATTTACTATATTGTTCATTGACTATACACTTGGCTTGGAGATTGTCAGCACCACATGGACCATACAACATATATTTGGTAACTTTTGCATAGAGAAGTGGTTGTAGTTGAGGATCAGGTAACTGTGCTGAAATTATAGAGTTTATATGATAAGAATCTCAAATACAATCTTGAGGATATAGAAAAATAAGCAGGTGAATATAGGGAAGACCTTTCTTCTAGAACTCAATAGTATAAATATGAGCTATTGTAGTACCAAAGAAGCCATTTAATTATTAAATCATTAACTTACAAATTAGTAAGTGGCCATTTGTGATACTTCCATTCTTCTTTCATTCTCTTAGTTAAGTACCATAAATTGGAATTCTTGGGTGCCATCCATTCTCCCCCTTTAGAAATAACAGAACATAATGAAGAGCAGCATATGAAGGACTGTTCTGGCTTATTTGCTCAAGTTGTTCTCCTCTTGCCCATAACACTATATCTCTATTATTTAGTGCATGATAGACTTCTTTCTTAGGAATGATAATTGCAATTTCTTCAGCAGTAGACAGATTATGAGTTCACTAATCATGCTGTAGATCTACATGCAATCTAATCCTGACCTTCTACTGCTCATCTACTGGTTTATCTCTAATAAGCTCATATACATGATGATACTAGCCAATATATAGATAACTATCCAGAAGCATTGTCTGAATATTGTCTATTACTACAGGATCCAGATTATTGTTGTTGGCTCTCTTGATATTGAGCTGCTCTGCTGTATCAAGAATATAAATTTGCACATACATTGGAGGCTGTCTAGCAGATAGATAAGATGCAAAATGAAGAATAGGAAGTGGAATATCATTGGTAACAACAGCTTCTTAATTCTGATAACTTATAAGTGTACTAAATTTTATAATACAAAAATTAACATACTATATTTTCATTATCATTGATTTGATTTAATTCATCATTTACGCCATTATTATCCTGTATACCCAGTAAGAATTTGTTGTTAATAAATTCAAAATCTGTTACTTACAATTTAGTATACTTATAAGTTATCAGAATTAAGAAGCTGTTATTACCAATGATATTCTACTTTTTATTCTTTATCCTGTATCTTATCTATCTACTAGATAGCCATTCTTGGAAACTGATATATAGTATACAATCTGAACTCTACCAAGGTTTTCCTCTATGACTTGGTTTATATTTCTATCACTATTTTTATTTGCTTGCCATTCATTATAATCTAGACTATCACATCCTTCATTTCTCTATTCAATCATTATTTCATTGATCTGAGCTATTGGTTCCATTTGCACTTGATTTACTTGTTATTGTCAATGCAAATCAGCCATTGCTTTATTTAGGTTTGTAGGAACATATAAAGAAATGGTATAACGTCTTCTTCCTCTTTCTCTATTCCAAACAGGAGCAGAAGGGATGTTTTGAAGCAAAGAATGATGAGAAAGATTATTGGAATCAATATATAGAAGAGGTAAATAATATCTTTCTCCTTTTTCTCTATTTCAAATAGAAGCAGAAGGAACATTTTAAAGTAAAGGATAAAGAAGATAATAATAATGATTAGGATTATCTATATAATGTCTAGCTCTATCTTCAGCTCTCTTAGCTTAATATTCTTCTTCAATAGAATTTATCTCTTACAATTGTCTGACTATCTTACTTACAACTATTCTAAGAATAAAGGTATACTATCACTTCTAAGAAGGAGATTCCTACTCTAAACAACTTTCTTAAAAAGCTATAGAGAGTAGAGAGGTCAGAGAGCAAAGAAGAAACAGTAGAGAAGAACAGAAAATAGTTTGTAGTTTGCTATACTTTCTTTTTCCAATAGTCTTGTTTGCAATCTGCTATATTATTTTCCTCCAACAGTCTATAGTTTGCTATACTGTTTTTTTCCAATACTGTTTTTTTCCAATAACTACCAGTAGTCTTATCTCCAGTCCACTATACTATTTTTCTCCAACTATTTCCAGTTTGCTATATTTCCTTTCTCCAATTTTTTTCTGATTTTTTTTTCTAGTTTTTAATCAATTTATTGGAATATTTGAGTAAAAAGAAAGCCATTAGGTAAATCTTAGTCATAATTAGATGAAGCTTTGTCATACTTAGAAAGCCCTATTATTTTCCACATTCTTTTTGTATATATAGTAGATGAGGTTTTTATCTAGGCCTCCAGCCTAACTTAAACTCTCTACTAATTCTAAGTAAAGTTAATATTATATTATCTAGCAGGTCACTATACTCCCTACCTTCAACAGTCTATGTAATAGTATATAGTATTGTTTGTCAGATGTTAACACTAAGTTGTGAAAGACTCAAGGTTCACTTAAGGTGGATATTCAGAAAGAACTCAATAGAGTTCTTTGTTGGATTATGCTGCTACTTATACAAAGGTCTGTTGGTCTATGCACCTATCTCCTATAATCACATGACTCTAACTAATAACTGTACATATCTTATATAAGTCTTTCTATACTATTTATATCCCTCTAGCATTGTAGTCCTGGATATTATCCACTAAGTTAAGAAATATATAAGAAATAGTTTCTTTTTTAGGAACTGTCTTATAATATCAGATTACTGTATTCCTTTTCTCCAACAGTTTTAGTATTGTCTATAGTATGCTATACTTCCTTTCTCCAATATACTCTTATCTACAATATGCAAAGTAAGTAGTACTATATGCAGTATATTATACTATTTTTCTCCAATAGTCTACAGTTCACTATACTTTCTTCTTCCAATAACTGCCAGTAGTCTTGTCTACAGTCTACTATACTATTTTCCTCCAACAGTTTTCAGTTCACTATATTGCCTTCCTCCAATAATTTGCAGTTTTTTCAGATTTTTTCAGAATTTATTTCAATTTTTAATGAATTTATTGGATTTTTTGAGTGAAAATAGAGGAAAAAAGAGCAAGTATGCTAACAAATGCTTGTAAAGCATTGCCTAAGCATTACCTAAGCAGCTATTATCCTACATTTGGTTTTATATATATAATAAACAAGATTTTTATCTAGGTCTCCAGTCTAACTTGAACCCTTTACTAATTCTGAGTGGAGTTAATCCTATATTGTCTGTCAGGTTGCTGTGCTCCCTTCCTCCAACAGTCTGTGTAAGCATAACAGTAAGTAGTCTTGTATGTGTACTGTAGTGCACTATACTCCCTTCCTCTAGTAGTCTTGTCTATAGTATGCAAAGTAAGTAGTACTGTATGTAGTCTGTTATACTCCTTTTCTCCAATAGTTTACAGTTCACTATACTTCCTTTCTTCAATACTTTGCCTAATTTTCTACTCTTTTTTCCAATTTTTCCTGAATTTTTTCTAATTTTTAATGAATTTATTGCATTTTTTGAGTGAAAAAAGAGGATATAGGAATAATTAGGTAAATTTGACTAAGCAATTACCAAGCACTATCTTCCCACATTCTTCTTGCATATATAATACAAAATTTTTATCTAGACCTCCAGCCCAACTTAAACTCTCTACTAATTCTAAGTGGAGTTAAC
>Ga0153950_1000719_pt1 | contig 14733 bp, 19 predicted proteins | sample TSNJ034MetaG_FD_104737 | JGI IMG/M metagenome (GOLD analysis project Ga0153950, IMG submission 104737) | Attine ant fungus gardens microbial communities from New Jersey, USA - TSNJ034 MetaG | ecosystem: Host-associated > Fungi > Mycelium > Unclassified | place: USA: New Jersey, Wharton State...
CTGTCGGTCACCAGGGGAAAAATCCAGACGAAGGCTTTTATCAGGTGATAATCAGAAAAGTGGATTGAATCTAAATTTCATAGACGTACGAAAAAGGGGACCTTGCCCTGACAGAATACACCCTAGATCTGTGGTTAGAAAGGAAGATATGGAGAAGTAGATACGTTTACCAGGTAACCCCTTAGGAAGAGGTGCGGCTTGAGAACGTCAGAACAGCTTCCCAAGGAATAAGAAAGGTTGCTCACGAAATCCTGTCCTCAGGCCATATGCTGACATTATAATTTGTACTGCCCATAGGGCGAGCAAAAACACGAGAATGCGCAAACTGCGGTTGTAGAGGGCGTACACCCGCAAGATCATAATCACTAAGTAGTTCAAAATACACATACGATGTCGCATTGATTAGACATACATTGACCAACTGTACAGCAGTGAGCGACCGTGAGTTCCCTTCTTGAACTGAACGACTAACTCACCGGCAACCAACCCTACAGTTGCCATCCCCTCGAAAAGAACGAAACGCCTGCATCTTCAGACAAGGATCAGTGATGAAGGTGTTTTGGAACACGAATTGTACACACGGCTATGAACGTATTAGTCAGAAAATCAGAGAGAAAAATCTCGATATACGCACCTCTCCAGTCCATTTAGGTTCGTGAAAAGCTGCATCATTATCGCGGACAGGGTTAATGACATCTGACAATTACATACAATATCAATGCGCCACTCACCAGTCAAGACTATAATGAATTGCATAAGGGTGCCATAACGGTTGATGAGGAAGAGGAGAGTAACGAGTGAAAACCGCCGATGCCATATCCTCTCCATCTGTAAAATTAAATGTTTTTCATATGATCAAAATTTGCTGATACAACCACCCACCTCCTGGAAGAATGTCAAGACTGATGATGCGAAAGTCAGTCACGTAGCCTGGACTGCTAAAAAAAAGTACCTGCTATGATCGTAAACCAGCATCACAAATGCTGCGAGTTGGAAATATTTTCCAGCCAGTCTGTCCAGAAAATAAGTGCGTTGCAACTCTGAAGGTAGATGACAGCATACAGGTGGGAGGTCGCGAGGCTGGCAGTCTTAGAGTCCATCTCGGAAGAAAACAACACGAGTGGCCAGGCCACCCCGCCTATATGTGTACCGTTATAGGTCGTTTGTTGTGAGAGGTTTCTAGAAAGGACGGGTCACTGACCCGTAACGAAAGAGAAACTGCCAGGGTCGAGTAGTCTCACGCCAAGCGATGACCCGAAACATGACAAGAAGTATCGTGACGGCACTACATTTTGAAATTTGAGCGGAGTCGAAGCAGTGGTTCGTCAGTCGTGGTCAGGCAAAGTTATTTACGGGTACAGTGTAGCGCCTTCGAGGGTGCTTCTCAAAGCTGATAGATCAGCCCCAGAGCTCGATCGATGCCTCTGGACTGTAATCTGGCTGCTTCATGGAAAATCCTCGCTCTGATCGGATCACCGTTCAAAAAAAACAACGTCTTTTGAAAACTGCTGCAGTATCAAAAACATGAAACTGGTTTTTGAGTATCCCTGCCAAAGATCTGATTTTGATACTCAGAATGCCAATATCTGAGAGGTTTCTTTTCACTCAACTGTGGAGACGGGTACACGCGGGGGGATATAACGGGGTTTGGGAAAAACTCAAGAAGCGCATGTGCATCAGGTTCTGATTATATCGAGCATGTGCCATCTCTGTAGAACTTCAGATGCGCAATCCCATTCACGTGTTCCTTTGAGTACCTACTCATGTGCTCATTGGAAAATGACCCTGTCCCCATATTTGTATCAGTGTTTCAGACAGGCAAATAGGAGTGAGACATTATAAATACTTGTAACCTAAGACCAGCATCTCTGGTCTATGATTCTCCATCCAGAAAAGTGATTGATACAAGCGATTACAAGCAGGCGTGTTTGATAGGGGCACTCAGTTGTCAGTGCTCTATCTGGTGTGGTATATTAGCTTGTGCTTATGTGATCTTCAGGTCAATAAAATGATGAAATTGACTACCAAATTGTCACACATATTTTCTTGATGATTGATTTTTCACAGAGATTGATTGATCAAAAGTAGGTACCTGGCGGCAAAATTATAAAAGATCTGAATTTCCAGACACCTTAATTTGTATTTACCACCTGGATTCCAATATTCCTTATCCAAGGTAGAAAGGATTCTACACTTCACTGACTATCAGTACTTTTTCACGTATGGTTTACAAAGGAAACAAAAACACATCAGGATCATCCAAAATTCAATCCTCGTAATAATCACATCTCAGGTAACAATCAATATTGAAAAAAAAATCCAGTTAATTTCATCCTACATCTATACAGCTTCACGTTTACGAGGTGCAGCTCTCACAATATTATCCACCCTACCAATAATAATAATTAAAAAAAAATGAGGAAAACCACAACAAAAAAAGAAAACACAACACACCGAATAATCATCTCCGCAGCTTCACTCGCACTCAATACAACTTGTCTCTTGAGCTTATAACTCTCTGTCACACCCAGCATTTTCATCGATGCAATCGCACCTTCATCCATATCTTCAAGTGTTGTATTTTCACACGAGAAACACAGACGACGAAAACCAAAATCAGCGCCACATCATCCAAAACGCTAATTCAATCACCTACCAAGCCCAGCATCCACCTGTCCATCCCAATGCGCCGCTCTCAACCTCGTAACAAGATCACTCGAATCAAACCCAGCATTATCCGCTAAAATCACCGGAATCGCCCTCAACGACTTTGCAAATGCCTCCGTCGCGATGGCTCGCTTCCCTTTGACGCCTCGAGCTGCCTCTTCTACGGCGCATGACATGAGCATTTCGGAGCACCCACCACCCAGGACTGTACGTGTTTCTTTGACGGTCTGCGAAAGGACGGAGAGAGCATCGTGTAAAGATCGTTCGGCTTCGTCTACCATCTGATTTGTAGATCCTCGGAGGACCACAGTACACGCTTCACCGGCGGCAACACCGGAGAATTTTATGAGCTATGGGAGATGCAAATCATCCGTTTGATTGGCCATGGAGAGACACATTGGGATGGGGTTATCCCCTGATGCATACCTTATCTTCGCCGATGATAACCTCTTCAATCAATTCACATTGCCCCAATTTGACCAACTCAGGTCTATCAAACGTCGAAGCGATTTCACCGCCCGTGACTAGTGAAAGCCTTTCAACGCCCTCAAAGTCAGCGTGCTCAATCACTAAGATTCCTTTTTCTGCGAGGAGGGATTCCGGATAGTTATAGATGAGTTGACGATTGACGAACACGTTGATGCCATGTGCAGCAATGGCTTCGACTTTGGCTTTCATTTTTTCCTGTAGCAGTGGACGGTCAAAATGAGGGACAATGTAAAGACGTGGCTGAGACGCACACGTTCGGCATGCTCAAGTTCGGCAAGTTTGCCCGTACCGTCCACTTTGAAACGGGCGCCAAAGACTTTGACCTTATCGGTGTCCATTGCTGTTGATCAGAGTTTTAGAGATGTGCACAGTCAGAAGAGGGTATGGAACCGTACAGGTGTTGGCAATCAGGATTTTGCAATTTTCCAGACGTTTCGGCGAGTTAACGGCAATTGTCTTGTCAAGAATAAAACCTAAACTGATATAAGTTACTATTTGAGGGATGGCATATATGACATACCTTCATCGAGGTATGAGTCGGTGAGCTTACCACCCACTTTCTTGATGATTTGGATATGCTCGAGGTCTATTGAGCCCTGGAGAACGCGCTCAAATTAAATTGAGTCATCGATAAAAGGGACGTTGATATACCTTTAATCGGAGCACGGCATCGACGGCGAGATTGGCAAAGTAATCCTTATCCTGGGACAGGACTTTTGATGAGAGTGTTGTCCGTGCGATGTTGAAAAGATCCTTGCGGAATTGTTGGGGATCAGACCTGAGTTTAGCCTCGTTAACGGGACATGGACCAAGCAAAGGAGCAAACACATACGCATGATCAACAGCACTCTTCTCCAGCGCCTTCAGCGCAGCAGCACTCGCGATCCGGTAGCCCTCGACAATAGTTTGCGGGTGAATTTTCTGTGCAACCATTTTCTCCGCCTCTCTTAGCAGTTCTGCTGCCAAAACTGCAACAGAGGTTGTCCCATCGCCGACTTCGTCGTCTTGGACTTTTGAAATGTTGACAAGGATTTTTGCAGCCGGGTTATCGAGCTGGATCGCTTTAAGAATGGTCGCTCCATCGTTTGTTACGTTTATCTCGCCTGTGGAAGCTGACTGGAGGATTTTGTTCATGCCTTTGGGCCCTAGTGTAGATTTGACAAGATCGCCCAGGGCGAGTGCGCCGACAAAGGACGAGAGACGGGCATTCTCTGCCTTTTCTTCTGTCGCCTGTGGGTAGCTGCAGCATATGCCACTGTATACAAGTAATCTGCGCACCTGCTCATTAAATATTTGGACGGACATGGTTGTAAATGAGACGCGTCTGGATGATATTTTTGATAAATGATGTTTCCACGGTGTATTACCGGATATGGGAAGACACGTCGCAGCTTCTCGACCAGAAAAGTCATGTCCCGGGCACGACGCTCGCCTCCCCCGGCCTTTGTGTTTGCAGGCCAAAGCCAATATCTGCGGCAGGACTACGATGCAGATCAAAGGCGTGCTGCAGCCTCAAAAGGTCTTGGCCCTGGGAGGACCAAGCACCACCCCTCTGGAGGGCTCAGCATCTCGCAGGGAGAATGCAAGCTTTTGTTTCTCATTGTTTTGCTGGCCTGTGGCGTGCGGCTCTTTCGTCTGTCCAAGCCAGACAGTGTCGTGTATGTCGTCTCACCCGCTTTCCCACGTCTTCATTCATCTTTGCACAGATTTGACGAAGTTCACTTTGGTAAATTCGCATCAAAGTATATCAAGAGCCAGTACTTTGTCGACGTCCATCCTCCCCTTGCAAAACTCCTCATCACTCTAGCTGGCTTTGTCTTCGGCTATGACGGCCACTTTGATTTCAAGGACATTGCAAAGTTCGTTGTCGGCGCCTCCCTCTACCCATCCAAATATCTGAGATCCCCCACAGAACGTACGAACATGTACCCTACGTTGCGATGCGGATGATTCCTGCTGCGCTGGGCGTTGCAACCATTCCTCTCGCATATCTGACTCTCCGTGCTCTAGACTGTCGCGCCACCACCGCTCTTTTAGCTTCTCTCTTCATCACATTCGAAAATGGACTTGTCACACAATCACGGCATATTCTCCTCGATTCGCCCCTCATTTTTTTCACTGCTCTCACCGTCTTTCTTTGGGTTGGCTTTTGTAATGAAGATAAAAACGAGCCGTTCACCACCAATTGGTGGTCTTGGCTCGCATTGTCTGGTCTTTCGCTCGGCGCCGTTGTCAGCTGCAAATGGGTTGGACTTTTTACTATCGCGACAGTCGGTGTCAGTACCTTGTGGCAATTATGGAATCTTCTAGGCGACCTCCGGGTCACCCCAAGGCTGTTCATTCGTCACTTCACAGCAAGAGCCATCTGCCTAATTGTTGTACCTCTCGTCTTCTACATGTTCATGTTCCAGATCCATTTCCTCATCCTTGAGAATTCGGGAGATGGCGACGGTTTCATGAGCTCCGAGTTTCAACATACGCTCAAAGGCCGTGGAATGGCAGATACTTTTGCCGATGTTGCTCTCGGTTCTCAGGTTACCATTCGACATGTCAATACGCAAGGCGGATACCTCCATTCTCATCCACACGCTTATCCCACCGGGAGCAAACGTACGTCTTTCTCAAATCACCTTATCCCCCCACCAACTAAAGGCAATTCGATGCAGAGCAACAAATTACTCTTTATCCTCACCGCGATATGAACAACGACTGGCGAATTATAAATGCAACGGTCGACGACTACCCTCAATACGACTACCAGACTCAGCCCCTCGAATACATTATCCCTCACATGCGAGTCAAACTGCTTCACGTCGCTACTGGTAAACACCTTCATTCTCACGACATCCGACCTCCCGTTTCCGATGTCGACTTTCAGAACGAAGTGTCGGGATATGGTATGCCTGGCTTCGTAGGTGACGCGAACGATGACTGGATTGTCGAGTTGGAATCAGGCGATACGAGAGATTATGAGAGTTTTAGGAGACTCAGGACTCTTCGAACAAAGTTCAGGTTAAGGCATATGTTGACGGGATGCTATCTGTTTTCGCATAAAGTCAAGTTGCCGGATTGGGGGTTCGAACAGCAAGAGGTGACTTGCAACAAAAATGCGGTGAGAGAAAACTCGCTATGGTACATTGAGACTTCGGAACATGTTCGGCGTGCGTTGCTTGATCTTTGCTTGTTTTGGTCTTCTGAAAGATTGTCTACCTAGTTCCGCCTGATGCACCGAAAGTTAATTATCAGCTACCAGGATTTTTGGGAAAGTTCCTCGAACTCCAAAAAGTTATGTGGACTACCAACGCTGGTCTCACCGATCGACACGCATTTGACTCAAGACCCAGTTCATGGCCCCGGCTACGTCGTGGAATCGTGAGTCGTTTTCAAGTCGCCAATCAATGCTCGTTGAATGTTCATTCTAGAATTTTTGGGTGAAAGATCATAAACAAATCTACCTTATAGGTAACCCGATGATCTGGTGGTCAAGTACACTCGCTGTTATTCTGTATGCGCTTGTTCGTAGTCTTCTCATACTACGACAAAAACGCGGTTTCAGGGATTTTGAAAACAGTGCGTTCACCCCTTCACTCCCGACCTTGCATACTTACTCGTTTTTTCGATAGCCAAAGTTGTCAAATACGACACCCTTTGCGGATTCCTCTTTATCGGCTGGTCTCTTCACTACCTCCCGTTCTTCCTCATGGCGCGCCAGCTTTTCCTGCACCACTACTTTCCTGCGCTCTACTTTGCTATTCTCCTCTATTGTGCCATTTTTGATCTGGTGACGAGTACATTGAGACCGAAAGTGAGGTTACAGGTTGCGGGTGTGTTGATTATTTTGGCGATTTGGAATTTCCAACATTTTGCGCCGTTGGCTTATGGGACGGAGTGGACGAGACCGAAGTGTGAGGGTGCGAGGTGGTTGAAGAGTTGGGATTTTTCGTGTGGGGATTTCCATCATGATGTAATTCGTTTTCTCTTTTTTTTTCTTTCTCCTGTGACAGTATTGATCGAGTCGTTTTTGTTTCTTCTTCATAGTATTCTCAGTATACGTCACCATTGCCGACACTCGAGAAAGATGTTGGAATTGGTGTTTCGCCTGCTGCTGTTGTGCCAGCGCCTGGCGATGGAGGCCCTCTGGTTGCAGATCCTGAAGTTGCTCGAGCTAATGTTCAGCCCGATGTACATCATCAAGACGCCGCAGACGCTCAAGGTCAGGGTCAAGTAGCTGCTCCTGCCGCAGTTAACCAACGGGTCAACGCTGACGAGAACACCAACACCGTCATCGACCCAGGTAAACCCGAACCTGGACGAGACATCTTTGCGAACGGTGAAGGTGAGGTGCAGAGTGGTACTGTTCTTCCACCTGTGTACAAGGCGGGTGTTGCTGAAGAGGTGAAGGTGATCAGTTCGGTTCTTGTGGTTGCACAAAATGTGGAGGCTGAGGAGGAGGGAAGGGGAGAGGATGGTAGAGGGTTTACGGTCGCGATGGATTTGAACGGTGGGACGGGCACTGGGCCTAATCGTATAAAGGAAATACGGAAACCTGAGAATGATGCCGAGTCACTTAAAGGAGAGTCGAAATTTTGGACTGAGCAACAGTCGTCAGAGAAAGTTTTGGCAGGGGCGGCGGCGGCGGAAGCAGAAGCAGAAGCAGCAGCAGCAGGACTTGAGTTTCCTATGGGACCTCATGATGAAGCTGGAGAAGTGAGGGAGAAAGTTGCTGAAGAGCTTTTTGGAGATGATGTGGATGAGTGAAAAGGAAAAGGCATCGTTTAAGGCGTCGACATCGACATGGGTAGGATGATGATGGGAGGTATATATTTTGTCTACGTTGATTTCTTCTTTAGTCTGTTGCTTGTGCGTGTGATATTGTATAGCGTATGTTGGGTTAATTGATTGGTATTTATTTTGAGTTGGGGTGGATTTACTGTTTATTGGATGGGGTGATGAATAAAATATCAGTTGAAATGAATGATGCAGAGGTCAAGTATTTTTTTTTTGGGAATGAATTGGGAATGGATACAGTTACTTGGGAATAAAGGAGACTGGGGGAGTGGTGATGGGGAGACTGTTGAGGAGGATGCTTCTTGGTGCGAGGCATTTTCATTGTTACGTTAAATTCTTTTATCATAAGCAAAGAGTAAAGTGATAAAAAGCGGAGATGTAATCACATTTTGTTGATGGAGACATACGTTTGTGCCTTTGTCAGTGGTGTTGCTGTGCTGCAAACATACTTTCGTCCCCTTTTTGAAATATTCGAGAAACTCTGGTCTGACATGGTCAAGAGACTGCCTGATCAGCAATTTTGGGTTGGAGAATGGATGTGAAATGTTTGTTTACGAGTATTCGCTTCATGTTCTTATAGATTCGTGACTTGATCTAGTTTTCCTTCTAGAGCGAGAATAAGAACACAACACACGCTGGTGTCGATCATCGTATGTACTAGTTTCTCCAGGCCCTTAGGTCATGATCCAAAATCTAAGGGTTGTTCCGTAATTGCCGCGGCATGCTTTTGTGAATCATGTTGGTTGACTCATGAGCGACTCAGTGGCTGACTGGGGATTGATAGAGGGTATATGAAGTGGATTTATCCGTTGCGATACTTGACGTGGGTCAAGCTCGTGTGAATCATGAATTTACAGCAAGCGATATATCAGACGGTTGAAATCGTCTCAACATTCATCATACATATAAGATGATAATTGGTGAGACTCCTGGGCTGAGGTAGCAACCCTTTGAAAACCCTGGTCTCCCAGGTGATGCAGATATCGATATGAACAACACGGTGACCACCTCAGATTCATTTCTAATAGAGCTGGTCTATGAGCATGCCAAGAAATCACATGAGCACAAGATTTCATACATACAACTTTCATACAATGTTTTTTCAACCTTGCCAGCCTACTTATCCACAAGCTGCAGCGACTCTTTGTATGAGCAGTCTCCATCAGATAACAGTCAAATAAGGTTTACACTCATTTGGACATCAGTCGTCCTTGGCACCAAGTCTCCGTTTAGATCGTGCCGCCCATGTTATCATGGGCGAAGTATCCACTGTCCTCATGCATTTTCTACACGATGGTAGTCAGAAGCCTAGGCCTGGGAATCATTTTCGGCTCTGTATCAATAAATCGGAGCACTTGAAGTCTTCATGTCGCCCGTAGTCTCCACTCTGCCGAGTCGGCCTGGTCAAATTAATGATCGAAACATTTACGTGGAACTATTTTTCAAGTTGTGACAGGATGACGTGTCTCGGGAACTTCTCGTTACAATCTTTCCTTGCTTGGGCTATACAAGGATAGACTCGGTTTCAGAACAAAGCCGAATTTAAGATGAATCAGCGTCTGTCACCTGTCCCCCTCACCCCATGGAATCGACCTCGACAGTACCAGCTGGCGCATCACTACTGTGAGCTTCATTGTGTTGCTACCAAATTTCAGACCTCACTCGACTGATGAACTTCTCAGATTAGGGCCACCTGTGAGCACGTCTTTGCTGGAAATCTCAGAACATGGATTTAATTGGCTTTTTGGGCTGGTAGCTGATTGGTGTTTCTCTCAGCTGGTGGTTATATGGCATGTTCGTGATGCAATATTGTATGTCTACCACCATATGTTTGGTTTCTACTTTCTCACTTTACGGAAGTTGTGTATCTCAGTGGTGGTCACAAAGACCCAAAGTGGCTCCAGGCAGTAGGTGGGTAGGGTTCAATCGACTTTGATGCCGAGGTTAAGATTTCTACAGTACACTTCCTATTTCTGATTGAGTCTGCTCAGACCTTCATGATCATGGACGATGTCTTTTTCTGGTTTGTTCACAACTTCGGCGATTATTCCGCCTTGTTGAGGTTCAACGTTGCCGCCATCGACGGCCCATTCCTTGATGTTGTCATCACATTTACGGTGCAGAGTGTGTATTGTTGGCGGTTGCGGAAAATAGGACAATGGAAGATTTTGCCAATCGTCACTGCAATGGTGAGTCGCTTTGGTGATTGTTGCATGGGTGAGATTGACACGGCTGATGAACAGCTTTCGCTTGTCTCGTGTGTAGGTGGGATGATTGCTGGCATACACGTAAGTTTTTCCTGCTCGGACCTTGCTTACTCACAAGTCACAGAGTCAACTAGATCCAACACATATCAAATCCGCAATCTATGTCGGTAATTTTGAATCTGAGTAGGACAATTTTTTGAATGAACACTGAACACTAGGTTTGGCTATTCTCGACTGCCATCACCGATATCTTGATTGCCAGTTCCATGACTTACTTGGTGAGTGATACCCCAGGAAGAGATGTCCCGCTGAGCTCATCCTATCATGAAGCTCTTACAATATCGAACGCCCCAAGCCAGCCGAACTACAATAAGAACTGTGACACGGATCCTGCTATTAACGCTAGAGACAAATGCAGTGACTGGTAAGCATCTGTAAACAAACTGGATCGGTAAGACACCAACTCTTATTCTTAGCTGCGGAAGCGGTCGCACTAGTTGCCGTTTTCCTTCACCCATCGGTGTCACCTCCTGTGAGTTTTTCCCCCCTTAAACTTGATGTTGATCTTAATCAAATGATCTATTTGCAGAAAACCAACATATACATGGTAATGTATGCATCAACGTAGCTGACCTTGAAAATTGACACTTACATGCTCAATCATCAGGGGTTATACACTCGGTAAAATGTATCCTGGTTTCTACCTTGCTGGGACTACAGCTACTGATCTTCCCTCCATGTGCAGGTATAGCAATTGCTTCATGGTACTTCTGAATCAGCGTATCTATTGGGATACGTCCAGAAAAGGTAGTGATGAGATAGGCTCCTATGGTTCTAGCCTTCAAAGTCGGGGGAATCGTTCACGAGGCCACGATCATCATCTATCCGACCAGAATCAGACGACAGGTCAAGTCTCTATGATACGATTCGTAGGATCGAAGAATGATAGTCCTTCGGAATACGAAATGAATAATATCCACGAGCCGCAGCATAGTCTAGATCTGAAGTCGGGTCCTAGTTCTGCCTAATGGAAGCTAAATGATGAATCCATAGTATTATGTTGGAGATTATAGCAGTAGAATCTGGCTCATTAAACCATGTGGACCTTGTGTGAGATTTGAGTGGGAACATACAAAGTATTCATCATTCAAGTGAAGCTTCTTTACTTGGGTGCAGCAGGTTGAAATATCAGAGCCGAGTGGTTATTATAGTAGCATAGCTGAGCAGCATGCAGCATGCTCATGAAATACAACACTTTTGTATCCTCCTTAAGAGAAGTCAAAGGGCAATTAAAGGGAATAGCAATGCAGGTGACCTCGACTGTTTTTGACTGGGACCACCAATGTGATGTAACAGCCAATGTTCTATCCACTGTATTCTGACCACTTTTCATGGTAAGAAATTCAGCTCAAATGTTGTATGACCATTGTTAAGTATTATGACTTGGCAAAATGGCTAAGTCATTATTTATATTTCTTTTCTTTTCTTTTCTTTTCTTTTCATATTTGGACTTACTATACAAGGAAGGAGTGCAGGAAAGTATCACATAATATGTCACATGTCACATGATGAGTCATATGATGAGTGTGGGAAAGTAGTGCACAGACCATGTAGTAAATGTATAAGTAGTATACAGAAATTGAATGAGAACTCCATTGAGTTCTCCTTGTCAACTTGGTATAAGGGCAACTGGAGTGGACTCCAGGAGAAACCTCAATATATAATTACACTCCGGGATATGTTACAACTCACCTCCAGGAGAAACCTCAAAGAATAGAATGAGACTCCTGGAGGGTGATCTACTCTATATATACTGCTTTCTTGGTTACAGATGTCTCAGCTGTCAGGGATAGGAGTTTCAGGAGTAGACAACTGATTAAACCTAGAGTAACGCTTATTTAATTAGTTGTCAGAGTTACTCCAGCTTGTTGCCACTGGTGTGTCAGGAGTGGAGTTTGGTGCAGTCCCCTTATATTTACCCTCCCTCCAAAATTGCTATGTCTCAAAGCAATGGGTCCAGGTCCAAAAAGAGCATCAAAATCTGCTCTCTGGATGTGTCTTGGAGCTGCTGGGTGCTTGCAATAGAACTCCACCACTAGGTCAGGTACTGAAATGTCAGAGATGGATTCCCAAGAGTTGTGTTCCCTGCTGTTATAGTGACTTAGCCTAGGATGACTTAATTACACTCCAAGTCTGAGTTGACAAAAAGAACTCAATGGAGTTCCCATTGGATTCTGTACACTACTTATACAACTACTACATGGTCTGTGTACTCTCTCCCACACTCATCATGTGACATTGTCATATGATGTGACACTGTGACATCCTGGCATGTGACTGTGATGTGTGACATTAGTTATATAACACTTTCCCACACTTCTTTCTTGTGTAGTAAGTCTAAATAAGAAAAGAAATATAAATAATGACTTAGCTGTTTTGCTAAGTCATGATAGCTATATTCCTTCTACTTGACCAGGAATTGAAATCTCTTCTAGTGCCAGCAACTGTTGAGTATCTCCTCTACTTTCCACTCTTTCTCTTCATCTACTATAATTGGCAGAGGTGGAGGGTTTGGTTTTTGTCCTGGGATCAGGTCTATCAGAGCAGCAGAGAGCTTCATTACATTAAACATGGGATGGTGTTTCTTCATTGCATATGGTAGCTTGAGGCAATAGGCTGCAGGTCCCACTCACTGTTCCATTGTAAAGAGTCTGAGTCTCCAATACAATGACTTGGTAGAGGGTCATGTAGTCTTGATGTCAGAGGTATCTAGAAATACTCTATCCCTGGTAGTAAACACTGGTGCAGGAGTTCTCCTCTAGTTGTAGTAATGAGCCATGTCTTCTTGTGCCTTCTGGATCATAGACTTTGCTTTCTCAATAGCTGTTTTCATTCACTCCATAAACTTATTAACAGTTTCCAGTCCAGAGGGTTGCTGCCTTGGCTCAAAGCCCATCTGTGGGTTCTGGCCTGTGTTAAGTAGGAAAGATATCTATTAGGTTGAGAAGTGGACATGGTTGTTGTATTAGAACTTAGCCAGGGACAGGAGGTTATACCAGTTACTCTGTTGTTCATTGACAAAGATCTAGAGGTATTAGTCTAGCTTCTGGTTGATATGTTCTGTCTGCCCATCTGTCTGTGGGTGCCAGGCTGTGGAGAAAGCTAGCCATATACCTAGTAACCTGTAGAGTTTTCTAGTGAACAATGCCACAAACTGAGATCTGTGGTCTATGGTACAACAAGACTATCTGCTTCTGCAGTTCTGGGTTCTGGAGTATGTAGATTGTCATGACTTGGCCAAATGGCTAAGTCATTATCTATTTTTTCTTTTTCTTTTCTTTTCTTTTAATTAGGAAATCAATGGACACATGAGAGGGAATGACTCAAAAGAGATATGTTGGACTTTATAAATAGAAGTAAATACAGAATGTATATAAGTAGTGTACAGCAATTAAATGGAAACTCTATTGAGTTCTCTTTGTCAACTTGGACTAGAAGTAGATCCAAGTTATCATAGTCTGGGGTCTTATACTAGAACTCAATTCCATATCTAGAGTACTATCCATCTTGGACCTTGCTCATCTTTACTCTCATAAACCCAACAACTCTCAACTGGTGGTTACCATGATCACTAGTCACCTCTATATATAGTCAGGCCCTTGGCTTAAGAGGACTTTGCAGTCAGTTAGGGACTGCAGGTGTGTCACAAACTTCATTCAGACCATAACTCTGGGAATACTTGACCGATTTCAATGATCTAAATGGCTGCCAAAAGCCCTTAAGAAGACCTTTCAAACAGTACCAAAAATGTCTCAAAGAAATCAGTATTCACTGAGTTATCAGCAGATCAGTCAGTAATCACCAAGTCACCAGACACTAAATTACCAATATCTCAGAAACCACTTAACATAATCATTTGCTTCAATGACCATTGTAAAGCTCTCTTCAATGTACTTCTTTCGGTCATAAATAGAACCAAAGGCAATAAGATCCCATGGAGATACAAGGTCCTCAATGTTTGTACATAACACTGATCTTTACCCATGGCCACACTGGTCTTCTTTATCAAAAAGAAAGACAGTCCCCTTCAGCTAGTATAAGACTATTATACCCTGAACTCTATAAAAGTCAAGAACTGGTACCCACTTTCCCTTATCTCTGAGCTTATCTCCCAGCTCTGCAGAGCCAAGTATTTTACCAAGCTAGATGTCTACTAGGGATTCAACAACATATACATCAAACCCAGAGATGAGTGGAAGGCTATATTTGGGACAAATTGCAGACTCTTCAAGCCTCTAGTAATGTTCTTTGGGATGACTAACAGTCTGGCTACCTTTCAGACCATGATGAACAACATCTTCCAAGATTTAATTGTAGAAGGAATCATAGCCATGTACTTAGACAACATCCTCATCTTTACCAGAATGGAGGAGGAGCATACTTGAGCTGTTTGGAGAATGTTGGAGATTCTTGCTAAACACAAGCTGTTCCTTTACCCTGGGAAGTGCAAGTTCCAGAAAACAAGGATTGAATACCTGGGTCTGATAATCTTGGAGAATGAAGTATCTTGTTATGACTTGGC
>Ga0153950_1000723_pt1 | contig 14707 bp, 12 predicted proteins | sample TSNJ034MetaG_FD_104737 | JGI IMG/M metagenome (GOLD analysis project Ga0153950, IMG submission 104737) | Attine ant fungus gardens microbial communities from New Jersey, USA - TSNJ034 MetaG | ecosystem: Host-associated > Fungi > Mycelium > Unclassified | place: USA: New Jersey, Wharton State...
GAAATACGCCGCTGAGATGGGGCAGGAACAAACCTTGAAAGTGTGGCCGCCATATACTTATGGATACAATAACACTGCGAACACTTTTCCATTTTACAAATAGTCTTGCAGAATGGAAAAGTGGTTGCCGTAATGCTGGTGGGAGATGATGGATTCGAACCATCGAAGCGAGACGCAACGGATTTACAGTCCGTCCCCTTTGGCCACTCGGGAAATCTCCCACGAACTTAATTTTGCAGCAAAACCACACAGCCATTTTGCCGCCCGCTCATTCTATCAAATATAACCTTACTTGTCAATAGAAAATATAATAAACCGCATCCGGCCCAATATCAGAAGCATACTCGGCTCTTTCTTATTGCGCCCCAAGCTTTCTTACAGGACTTTTCAAGATTCAGATGTTAGTATTTATATATAACGACTTGCTTGGTATTACGCCTGACCATATCCCGATGGAGATGATTCCGGATGAAACCGAAGGCTTATCCAGCGGCTCCCTCCCGGCCTGACCGGAGTTTTTCGCGGGGCAAATATATTCATCCTGCTGCCCTTCCTGGATGCCCTGCGCCGCTCCTTTTTCTCCGCCATGGGCGGAAGGCCGGCCGGACTGAACAATTACCGTGCCGTTTTTGAAAACGAAGCCTTCCGGCTGGCGGCGGCAAATACCGTCCGGTTTACGCTGTGGTGCATCCCGCTTCTGCTGGTTCTATCCCTGATGCTGGCCCTTGCCGTTCACGCCGCCGCGGACGCCTCCGGCGTCCTGAAAACCGGATTTTTGCTGCCTATGGCAATCCCCGCGGCCTCCATGGTGCTGCTGTGGCGGGTGCTGTTCCACCAAAACGGACTTGTGAACCGTCTGCTGGAGCTGTTTCATGTCGCGGAAATCAACTGGCTGGGCGGCAACAACGCCTTTATCGTACTGGTTATAAGCTATCTCTGGAAAAACTGCGGCTATAACATGGTGCTGTGGCTATCGGGGCTGTATGGCATTCCCCCGGAGCTGTACGAGGCTGCCCAGGTGGACGGCGCCGGCCGGTGGCAGCGGTTCCTGTATATCACCCTGCCGGGGCTGCGGCCTCATCTCTTTACCATAACGGCGCTGTCCCTGCTAAACTCCTTCAAGGTGTTCCGGGAGGCGTACCTGCTCATGGGTGATTATCCCCACAAAAGCATTTATATGCTCCAGCACCTGTTTAACAATTGGTTTGTGACCTTGGATATTGACAAGCTGTGCGCCGCCGCAAGCGTTATGGCGGCTGTGGTTTTTACGGTAATTTTGCTGCTCCAAAAAACCATAGACAGGGAGGACGCATGAAAAAAACGGTGGTCTTTTCCGCTCTGTGCCTGCTTTCCCTGCTGATATGGATCCCGCTATGCATGTTAATCAGCGGCTCACTGATGAGCAGCGGGGAAATAGCAAAAAATCTATCCCCGGTGCTGGAGGGAAAATCCGGATTCGCCGCCTGGCCGCTTATGCCCCGGTATCCCACCTTCCGGGCCTATGTGGAGCTGCTGCTGGATACCCCGGAATTCTTCGTGATGTTCTGGAACTCCTGCGCTCTGGTGTTCCCCGTGGTGTTCGGACAAATCGCCGTTGGGGCTCCGGCAGCCTGGGCGCTGACCCGTCCCCGGTTCCGGCAGCGGAAGATCCTCCGCATGATATATATCGCCCTCATGCTGCTGCCTTTTCAGGTGACGATGGTGAGCAATTATTTGGTGCTGGACGCTTTTGGCCTCCTGGGCAGCCGGTGGGCGGTGATTTTTCCGGGGATATTCTCGCCTTTTCCGGTATTTATCATGATGCGGTTCTTCTCCGCCATCCCCGAATCATTACTGGAGGCCTCGGCGCTGGACGGGGCGGGCCCGGTGCGGTGTTTTTTATCCATTGGCCTGCCCCTTGGCGTTCCCGGCATCCTGTCGGCCTCCGTGCTGGGCTTCCTCGAATACTGGAGCATGATGGAGCAGCCCCTGGCCTTTTTGGGGGACAAATCCTTATGGCCCCTGTCGCTGTATCTTCCCGCCATTTCGGCGGACAAAGCGGGCCTTTCACTGGCCGCGTCCATCCTCATGCTGTTGCCTGCGCTGCTGATCTTCCTGTTTGGTCAGCATTATCTGGAGCAGGGCATTCAGGCCGCCGGAACCAAAGAATAACCAAAGGAGAAGCGCTTCCATGGAAATGGGAAAAACACTTGCGGCTATGCCTTCCACGCAGCGAACCGCCGCCAAATACCTGGGCGGCTTTTTCGCGGTGATGGCGCTGCTTACCTTCCTTTCCAGGGCCGCCGACTCCTTCACCGTGCCTGTGGTTACAGCTGAAAAGATATCCGGCGGTTCCCTGGAGCACAGGGCCGTAGCCGAGGGGAGCCTATACCCTGTCTCACAGGCCGCCGTTTTCGCGCCTGCCGGATACCGGATACTCGCCCTTCATGCGGAGCCGGGCGGACGGGTATCCGAGGGCGATATTCTGGCGGAGCTGGACGTTACCCAAATACAGGAGCAGCTTGACGCTGCCCGCGAAGAGCTGCAAAAGCTGCGCCTCGGCGCCGCCGCAAATGCCGTGAGAGCTCCCGGGGAAACGGATGAAAGCGGGATCGCCGCCGCCGAACGGGCGATTGAGCGGGCAAAGGCGGACATGGAGGCTGCCGAGAGGGAATCTCAGCTCCGCGTGGAAACCGCGCGGGGGGATGTATCCGCCGCCCGCCGGTTCCGGCGGGAGCTGCGCGACATGGGCGAGGCCTCCGATCAGGAGCTTGACGAAGCGAGAAACGCCCTGCGCAAGCAGGAACAGGCGCTGGAGGAGGCGTATCTCGCCCGGGAAGCGGCATTGGAGGCAGCCCGCCGCGCCATCGAGGACGCGGAAATCCTGCTGGAGCGGGAAAAGGCAAAGGCAGGCAGGGCGGCGGAGGTAGACGCCGCCGATGAGCGGCGGGCGGCTTTGGAGCGGGAGGCCGCAGGTGTTGATATCCGACTGGCGCAGCAAAAGGTAAGCGAGCTGGAGGCACTGCTTGAAACCGGGGGTATCGTCACGGCCGGCACCGCCGGCGTTGTCATGAAGATAAGCGGGGGCGTGGGCTCCCTTACCACCGGGGAGAGCCTGTTTGTCCTTAGCGATTCCACGGCGGGGGTACTGTTCCGGACGAGCGTGAAGGTTGATGACCTGAAGCATATCCGCCGGGGGAATCCCGCCAGCATCGTACTGACGGGAGAAAGGTACGCCATTGACGCCGTAATCGAAAGCGTCTCCCCCACCGCCAACGGGGACGGAGACTTTGATGTGGCCGCCGTCCTGCCCGACGGCAGCTGGGAGCCGGGTACAAGCGGAAAAATGACCGTGACCCGGAAAACCGCATCTTACCCGATGCGCTTATCAAACGGCGCTGTGCGGAAGGATCAAAACGGGCATTTTGTGCTGGTAATACGGGAAGTAAAGGGGGTTCTCGGCAACGTGACAGTGGCGGAGCGGGTGGATATCGGCGTTCTGGAACAGGATGGCAGCCGCTGCGCGGTAGAAGGCCCGCTGGAGCAGGACGATTGGATTATCATAGGCGGCAACAGGCCGGTTTCCGTGGGGAATCGCGTGCGCCTGGAGTAAGGAGGATGTCATGAGGAACCTTTGGTCACGGTACTTATTGAAAGCCTTTCTGGCCGCAGCGCTGTTTTGTTGGGTTCATGCCCTGATATTGTCGGGGGATATGCTTAGCTCCGCAGACTCCGTCTCCCTTCGCTATGAAACAGGCGGCATATCCGATACCGCCGTCCAAATGATGCTGGAGGAGGAGAGCGTCCCCTTTGCGGCATGGCTGCAAGAGAGCGGCGGAAGGGTCAGTGAACCGGAGTTTTCGCGGGATATCACCGTTCAGATATTGGAGATCGCGGGCGACACGGAGCTTTTATTGCCCTCGGAGGAGCTGATGCAAGGCTTCCTGCCCCCGCGCGGCGGCATGGATACCTGCGCGGTTGACGTTGCCACTGCCTATGCCCTGTGGGGCGGAACGGATGTGACCGGTGAGGCTTTGCTATACGGCGGCCGGGAATACACCATTACAGGAATTTTCTCCCGGCCGGAAAATACGGTGCTTGTGCAAAGCAGTCTTAAAAAGAATACTGTGTTTCCCTGCCTGGAGGTATCCGTGTCCGGTAGGAATACCGCCCGCCGCCAAGTGGATGAATTTAGAGTTCGTTATTCCCTGCCGGAGCCGGATATACTGACCGATCATTTGGAAACGGCCGCGATGCTGCGTCAGCTTGCCCTACTTCCGGCTTTGCTTGCCGCCGCGTTATTGTTGTGTAGGATTTTATGGCAGATATTCGGAAAACCGGTTTCTTCGCTTGGACGGGCCGGTTTTGGGCTGGCAATGGCAGCGGGCTTATTTATATTAGCCTGGTTAATGGGATTTTCTCCGGTAATTCCCGCCGCGGCCATACCGGGCCGTTGGTCGGATTTCGCTTTCTGGTGGGGATATATAGAACAGGCCGGTGAACAGTTAAGGCTGAAGCAGGCGTTGGCCTGCTCGGCTCCGGATCTGCTCCGCTTGCGGGGGCGGCATTTCCTGTTCTTTTACAGTGGGGCAGCATTGGCCGGATTCGTAACCGGCATATTGTGGAAGGGGCGAGACGCCTGAAACCATGAAATAAGGGTCTGTCCCCGCTTAAATCAGGGTATTTTTAACTGCGTTCCAAAGGCACAGGCTGAAAATAATAACCTGCATTGTATTAAAGGCAATTTCCACCGCAGCTCCGACAGCTTCGCCTGTAACCGGCGGCCCAGAAAGCCCCCCAAAACAGCGCCGATAACCATCGGCGGCAGCATTGTCAGATTGTAGTCGTCAAATCCCCCCTCATAACAGCGGAAAAAAGCTTGGCGGCCTGCGAGGAAAGTATGGCCGCCAAGGAACAAGCCGTAGCCGCCTTCATGCTATACCCAAACGCAAAAACAATCAACGCGACGTTGACGGGGCCGCCGCCAATTCCCAGAAACGATGAAAAAAAGCCTAAAACTATTCCGACAATTGCCGACGGTACAGCTCCGTGCAGCGTCAGCCTGGGAAGTAAATCCTTTTTCCGCATGTAATAAAACACAGCGATAATCAAGATCGCAAGCATCGTGTTTTGCAGCGCCGTCATCCTGTTCCCTGTCATAACGCTTGCCAGGGAGGACATGAGCGCGTCTCCAATACTGCCCCCGGCCATAGCCCAACCGCCAAGGGAATGACAACCGCCTTTGGAACGTCCCCGCCCCTTTCTTTTCGCAGCATGGTCACCATGGAAACCACAGCCATGGAAAATACGGTTATAGCAGACAGCATGGAGACGCTCCGCACATCATAGTGGCCGAGTCCGTCTAAACCCGGTTTGATGATAACGCCGCCCATGCCGGTCAACGCGCCCGCCGTGGTGGCCGCCAACGCAACCAGGAAGCAAATAACCAAGGAAGTATCCATATTGCTATCAGCCACAGCAGGGATGCCCGGCAAAGGCGGCGCTTGTGGCGCCGGAATATTCCTGATTTTTCAGGCAGAGATGCACGGCGGATTTGGTAAAGGTTTGTGGCAGCGCCAGAATATTCGGGTTCTCTCCCACATATTTTCGCTTTGCGTCCTCCAAGGCTTCCTCAAATGTGGCGCATGCCGGTGGCACAGTGCTTGTAGCCGCCGGAGTAGCCTCCATAGGGGTTGCCATACATGACGGCGTCCATAATCGGCGGCAAAAACACACGGGGGTCAAACTGTTCCGGTTTTTCGTTCAGCAATCGGTAAATCCCACCGACGGATATGCTTTCCCGAAGCGCATCCCGGAACAGCTCCCGCAGATTGCGGGTGCAAGCCTATAAAGAAATAAGGAGAGGAAGCCGGTGACCGGCTCCTTTTTATTTTTCGTTAAAAAGAAAAGACATATCCTAAGGAAAACGTGGCAAAATATCATATATTATGATTTTGGAGGCGTTTGTGAAAACACGGAGGTGGATGGTTTCACTTGGAATGCTTTTCATTGCAAAAAGGAAGGTATAAGAGAATGGAAATAAACCGCAAATCATTCTGGCAATGGGAAAAAGCGCCTGTGTTCGTCCCCTTGCAGGAAGATATTCAGGTGAATACTGTGATTGTCGGTGCGGGTATATGCGGCCTGCTGTGCGCATATTTTCTGCACCGCAAGGGCGTTCGGGATATCGCCATCATTGACGCGAACGAAATATGCAGTGGCGTGACCGTAAACACCACCGCTAAAATAACCTCGCAGCATGGACTGATCTACGCAAATCTGATGCAGGGCCTGGGCATGGAAAGGACGGCCGAATACTTCGCCGTCAACGAAAAGGCAATTCGGAATTATCAGGAAATCATCGGCAGGGAGCAAATTGACTGTGATTTCGCTTCCTGTAATGCATGGGTGTATACCGCATCTGAAAATGATCTGCACTCCATTGAGGATGAGATGCACGCCGCGGAAAGGCTGGGCATTGCCGCCTCCTTTGACGTTAATACCGAACTACCGCTACAGGTCAGGGGAGCAATCAAGTTCCCGGATCAAGCGCATTTTCATCCCCTGAAATTCGCTTACCGCATTTGCGATATCCTGTCCAATGCAGGATGCAAAGTCTATACGCATACAAAGGCGACGGGGATCGGGGAGAGGATCGTGCATACCGACAGGGGCAATATCCGTGGGGAGCATATTATATCTTGCTCACACTATCCTTTTATAGACAAAGCCTCGCTGTTGTTCACGAAAATATACCAGGATCGCTCCTATGTGCTTGCCCTTAAAAATGCCGGTGCTATTCAGGATATGTATCTTGACAGCGCCGACGGCGGATTTTCCTTCAGGCCGCAAAAGGACGAGGAAAACCAGGATATGATACTCTTTGGCGCCTACGACCACAAAACAGGCCATGAGGATAAGAATCTGCATTTTGACAGCCTGCTTGCAGAGGCGAAGCGTTATTATCCCGGGGGAGAGACTGCATACATGTGGTCGGCGCAGGACTGCATGACCCATGACAAAATCCCTTATATCGGGCGCTATCGCAGCGCGGGAGAAAAGATTTATATCGCTACCGGTTTCAACAAATGGGGCATGACCTCCAGTATGGTGGCGGCCGATATCATCAGCGATTTGATTGTAAAAGGAAGCAGCGACTATCAGGATGTCTTTTGCATGAACCGGGGGGATATCGGCTTGCAGGCCAAGAGCTTTGTCAAAGAGTCTGTTGACATTGCCGGTAATTTCCTGACACATCTGACAATGGCGGATAAAAGCCTGCGGGATATTGGCAGGGATAAAGGCGGTATCGTGGAAACCCAAGGCAAACGGGCAGGCGTTTACAGGGATAAAGACGGGCGGCTTTACGCCGTCAAGCCAGTCTGCACACACATGGGCTGCGCGCTCAAGTGGAATAAGGATGAGAACACCTGGGATTGTACCTGTCACGGTTCCCGGTTTAATTATAAAGGCGAGGTAATCGGCGGCCCCGCGCTAAAGCCTCTGGAGCGTTTGGAAATACAAAATTACAGCAAGGGTAGGAAATAACCGAAAAAATAGAATTACTTCTTTGCTGTATTTGGTGGCAGCTATGGTTGTCAGGCATTCCGGTTAATTGTTGCCATTGCTATAATTTCATTCTTTAGAATACCCTTCAAACGGAAAGGCCCAAGCCGGTTGGCTTGGGCCTTTCAGGATGCGCTGCATGGCTGCTTATGCTTGTTTTTCCGACCGGATGTGTTTCAGCGATGCCGCACAAGCTCCGTTTTGCCATAAAGGGTTTCCATCTTCCGTATTTCCGCCGGGCTTTTGGGTTCGCGCAGCTTTCGCCCCACAGCAAGGAAAACGCTCAGTACTATCACACCTGTACACGCAGCAAAAAGGGCGGCGCCGATCCACTGGTAATCCCGCAGCCAAGCGAGCCTGCCGCCAAAATCCCCGGCTGTCAACTCTCCGGTAACCGGAATTATTTCCTGCCAGGTCAGGCAGGTTTCCAGTATCCCCAAAAATAACAGGAGTATCAGGGCGATACCTGCCGCAAGGAAGAGGAGCCCGGCTAATGTCCTTACAAAATCCGCCCGGTGATACACAAATAATTCCCGGAAATAAATCTCCCTCATACGCTTCCTGTAAAAATGAAGGCTTTGCACGAGCCTTCCGTACGCATTAAAAACAAATAGCAAAATCGCCGCGGACAACGCCGCCTTCAGGGCTACCGAAAACCGCTGGCTAAACGCGGAGGCCGATTTGGAGAGATTGATAAAGTCATAATTGTTCTCATGTATCCCAACGCTTTTCAAGGCGTTTATCGCATACGCCTCGGTAATGTCCTTGTCATCCATCAGCACCATAAGGGATTCCGCCTGTCCTCCCGTAACGCTGGACGGGACGTAGATATTGGCGTTTTCCGTGTCGTTGTCCTGAATGACCCCGGTGATGATCCAGCTCTCGCCGTTTAATTTCAAGGTCTGCCCGGAAACCCGGCTGCTTCCGAAAATCTGAAACGCCGCGGTTTCCCCCAGGACGGCGTGCCTGTTCTTGGCGTCCCACGCGGCCTTGGTGAAAAAGCTGCCGTCCAGCGAGGCGTACCCCATGATATTCGCGTAATTTTGGTTTGTTCCCACAAGCGTCACCGGATGCTTAGAGTGAATTGCCTGCGCCGTGGAGGTCTGCCGTATCTCATAAGTCAGCAGAAATTCTTCCTTGGAAAATTCCTCCAGCTTTTCCGGGCTATGTCCCGGCACGCCAAAGGCGGACGGCGTTACCAGCAGAAGGTTTTGGTATCCCTGCCGCCCGGCCAGCACGGACATCGCCAGCAGGGCGGCCAGCAGGATCGCGGTCGCCCCAATCAATAGGTTGCTTGCTTTATTGCGGCGGTAACGGGCATGGCTGTTAGTTTTCAAAGAAATCACCTGCGTTCGATAGGGATACGACGTCCCCCGCCGTGACCGGCTTGTCGCTGATGAGCGCGATGGGTTCGAAGAAGGTAATGCCCTGCACGACGGCGGTGTTTGTGGAATCTGAATCCCCGATATAAACGTCCAGCCGCGCCAGATAGTACTCCTGCCCCAGGATACCGTCCCGCCGCTTGACCTGGTTGAGAAAATATCCGTCGTTGTCCTGGTTCAGCGCCCCGTTGGGCACCAGGGTGTAGGTGGTATCGCTTTCCTTTTTGAAGGTGACGTCAAAGGTTTCGCCGGAGGTTACCTTAGGGTCGGTCAGCTCAATTGTAACCGTCTTATTTTGGGCGGTGGGGGTGATTTTGGTTACCGCTCCGTCCACCACGTGGGAGGAATTGGAGAGCTCGACAATATCTCCGGGGAGGACAAAGTTATTATCCAGAGAGATAGCGCACTCCACCTCAAATGCTCCCACCGCCCCAATGGAGGCGATGAGCTGATCTTCCTTGATGGCCTCGCCCTTCCCCGCGCCCAGGGATATGACGGTTCCATCCGTCGGCGCGGTGATGACGCTGTAGGCCTCGAAATCCTGGAGCGCTTTTCTGTAGGGCTCCTCCTGAATCCCAAGGCTGTTCAGCTCAATTTGTTTAGCCTGCAAGTCCAGCTTAAGGGCGGCTATGTCCGACTCGTAATCCTGTAGCTTGGACTGCCGGTCTTTTTCCTGCTCCTCCACAGCCTCTTTCGCTTGTTTTTTCTGCTCCTCCAGTTTTCGCTCCAGTTCCTCCCGCTTAAGGTACAGGGCTTGCAGGTCATACCGCGCCTTGTCCACATCCGATTCACCGGCATCGCCGTCGTCATAACGCTCCCTTACATCACTCAGCTCCTCCCGGGCCTTCCGGATGTCGATGGCGACGGCGTCCAGCTCATAACTGGATACAAATTCCTCCTCATAGGCTTCGTCCGAGAGGTCTGTCCAATACCGGTTCTGGTTGTCAAGCTTAAGGTTAATGGACTGGATATCGGTTTGCAGCTTGCCGCGGCTGTTCTGAATTTCCCGCAGCTTGCGCTCCGCCTCGTCCCGGTCAAAGCTCAGGCGGTAGAGCTCCTGCCCCTCTGTGACTGCTTCTCCCTCCTTGACCAGCACCGCCTCCACCCTGCCGCCCACAGCGGCGTACAGGTTTTCCACCTCCGCCCAGTCCGCAAGCCCGGTGCTTATTTCCAGCTTGGAAAGCCTGCCGCTTTCAGGCTTTACCGCCGTGATTACCGGCAGGTTGTAGCGGTAGATGGTTTTTGAAAAAAAGATCAATATCAAAAGAATCACCAGAAACGAGACGCCGGCGACTTTTTTGTAATCCCTTTCCGGCGGCGCGCAGGGGCCGTGAACCCTCGCCAGCTCCCCCGACGGGGACAGTGCCGGTACGCCGCGCCTTACATAGCGGTACCTCGCAGGCTTCCGTGTTTTTACCGCGGTTTCGCCCTTCATTTCGTTGTTATCCATATCATTTCACTCCCGAAAGCTCGATCCCCTTTTCCAGATCCTTTTGTCCCAGCATCAGAAACCAGAAGGGCAGAAACATGTATACGCAGGAGGCCGCGAACACCAGCCCCATCCGCCCCTCGGCTATCCGCGACAGGTAGACCGATAGGGGCTCCCGGGCGTAATCGTCGATAAAGATAACGGCCTGCTCCACCAGGTTCCAATATTCAATGAAGGTGAGCATCATCAGCGCCGCCATGGAGGATTTCATCTGCGGCATAACAATATGCCAGAAGATGTACCAGTTATTGGCCCCATCCATCCGGGCGGCCTCGAAGTAGGCGGAGGGGATCGCCTTCATGCTCTGCCGCATCAGGAACACGCCGAAGGGCGAGAATACTCCCGGCAGGATGATGGCCAGATAATTGTCTTTAATATGCAGCATATCCGCGACGATGTAGTTGGGAACCAGCACGGCTTGCAGAGGCATGAGCATAACCACGATGTAAACCATAAATATGATCTCTTTATGCTTCCACTCCCAGATGGTGAAGCCGTAAGCCGTCAGCAGGGATACCATCAGGCTGCCCAGTACAACCGGGAGGGTGATCTTTATGGAATTGGTCAGCAGGACAAGAAAGGACGGCTGATTGATAAGCACCTCCGCATACTGCCAGAACCCCACCTGTTCCGGAATCAGCCTGATTTGCTGGAATTTCTCCGTAATGCCGTCCATCAGGTCAAATGTGGTGAGCGTGGAGGTGTAATTCAGCGCGATCTCCGCCTCCGCCATGAAGGAATTGGTAAAGGTAACAATCAGCGGCAGCAGAAACAGCAGGCCAATGCAGGCCAAGACAACAACTATGATCCTTTCTTTGGTTCTTGTCATTCCGCCGCCTTCCTTTCCAGCCGCAGCAGGGTTTGGGTGAACAGCGCGATAATTACAACCAAAACGGTGGTCGCCGTGGTCAGTTTTGGGTAATTCAACGAGCTGAACATATTGTTCATAAAGTGCTGGAGGGTATAAATGCTGTCGTGGGGGTAACTGCCGGTAATAAGGTATATCTCTTTAAACACCTTGAAGGAGTTGATAATGGACATAATCAGCACCAGCACCGAGGTGGGGGCCAGATGGGGCAGGGTGATATGCCGGAATGCCTGCCACGGCTTGGCGCCGTCCACCGAGGCGGCCTCATAATAATCCTTCGGAATGTTACCCAGCCCCGCGAGATACAAAACCATGTTATAGCCCAGGTTCTTCCACACAAAGATGAGCACCATCACAAAGAGGGCGAGGCTGGAATCCAGCCAGTTGATCTTGGCGATCCCGAAGGTGTTTAGCAGGCCGTTAAGCGCGCCGTCGTAAGCGAACAGGGATTTCCAGAAGGAGACCATCGAGCCCGACGGTATCACCAGCGGAATCAGAAAAATAAGGGAAAACAGCTCCCCCAGGCGGCGCAGCTTGTTAATCAGCATGGCGATTCCCAGCGAAAGCGCCATGTTCAGCGGCACGGAAATGCCGATAAAGCGCAGCGTGTTCATAAGCCCTTTTAGGTATGCCTTATTCGCGAAAAGATCAAGAAAATTCTTAAGTCCCACAAAGGAGCCGTTTACCGGCTTATCCAAAAAGGCATATCCCAGGGAGATGAAAAACGGCCAGATGTAGAAGATAATAAAGCCGATAAGCCCGGGCAGCAGAAACAGCGCTCCGGCGTGGACGCGCAGGGGTTTCAGACCGCGCGCCGCCCCATCCCCGGCCCTCCGGGCCAGGATGCTTTTCCCCAGGGATATAATCTTTTCGATAATACTCATTTTATCCGCTCAAACCTTATTCACTTAAATATAACCCGACCTTGTTTTGGAGCACACCCGCGACCTCGCCGGCGGTCTTGGTTCCATCGAAGAAGTAGGCAACCTCGGCGGAGATCATGTCGTTGATTATGGTATCCTCGAAAACATAGGCGTTGATCTGCCCGGAAAGCTGCTTCACCGCCTCGTTGTACTTTGCGATCGCTTCGGTCTGGGCTTCGTTCAGCGGCTGTCCCTGTTGCCCCGCTTCCCCCATCCTGCTGGTCAGTGTGGCCTCCATCTTTTTCTCCCGCGCCGCGTTGTTCAGCGGCAGTGCGGTGATCTCCATGTTGGTGTTCAGCTGCATCTCCTCGCTGAGCAGGAAGCGCAGGAACGCCCAAGCGGTTTCTTTGTTCTGAGAGCTCGCGTTGATCCCGTATGCCTGGCTGTAGGTAAAGGGGACGGAGCCGTCAGCGTTGGCCGCGATGCCGGCAATTTCATCGTCGTCCCCGATGGCCATGGTGCCACCCTCCGCCATAAAGGCCATTTTCATTCCCGAATCACGGGTAAAGATTGAAAGCAGGTTGATGACATTTTTAGGCTTGAAGAAAAACCGGTCGGTGGCTTCCTCCCCGGCCCTTTGCATCATTGCCCCGGCATCCCCCCCACCTGTAGCGCCTTTGGGGATGTATCCCCGCTCGCTGTACTCCTTGACGGATTCCAGCAGAGCCGCAAAGCTGCCGTCGTCAAAGCTGGCGGTCTTGTTCTCCAAATCTACAAAGGATGTGTAATTTTCCGCCAGCAGGTTGCCCCACATTCCGCCGGAGCGCTTTGTGTAATCGGAGATATTAAACAGCTTGGAGCTTCCGTCGAAGGAGTCCTCCGCAATATCCATAAGCTGCCCCACTGTGAAAGCACTGTCCGTTCCGAACCCGGACGCGCCGGGAAGGAGGGCTCGGTCATAAGCATAGTAATTGAAGGTATAGTCTAGCGGCAGAATCCATGTGCCGCCCTTGTACCGGGAGGCGTCCAGAATATTCTCCAGATAATCGGCGCGGCCGAAATCCGGGTCTGCGTCCATGTAAGCGCCCAGGTTTTCAAGCTGCCCGCCTTCCACATATTTCTGTATGGGCAGAACGTCCATGGCAAGAATATCCGCGCCTCCGCCGCTCATCAGGGCCGTGTTCATTTTTTTGATATAATCCTGGCGGCTTTGGGTGTCATCCTTCATTTCCACCATTACCATCATCTTATCCCCCTGTTCGGAGGTCTTGATCTCCGGCATGGCGGAGAAGGTCTCCACATTCACCTTGGTTCCAGGGTATTTTTCCTCAAAAAGCTGGGCGGCATCCTCCAAAAACGCTTTGGATCGCATGGTGTCGTAAGCGGATATGGTGATTTCGCCTCCAATTTCTCCAGAAAGCGATATCCCGGCCGCGGACGGTTCATTGCCTGAGCCTGAATTATCGCCCTGTCCGCCCTCGTCACCCACTGCCCCGCCCCCTCCGCAAGCCGCTAGAGATGCGGTAAGGGTCAAAGCAAGAACAAACGCCATAATTTTTTTCATTTTCTATTTCCTCCAGATAGTATAATTCAAATTGTAGTGCGCCACAGTCATTATGGCAAGCCAATCTGTATTTTCCCTGTAGCCGACCTGTAGTTTGTCTGTGGCGGCGAAAAATCAACAAAGACCGGCAGGAATATCTCTGCCGGTCGCAGCTTGCAGACATTGATAAGGCCGAAGAAAATATTAACCCCGGTTGTCGCTCTTGGCCCCGGTTGGCAGATCGCTTGCCGCTGGCTTAACCTTGTGCTAGACGTTGACCTTGCCTCCGGCGGTCGGGCTCCGCCCGAACCCGCTTAGGGCCATAATGGCCCTAAGAACCCGTAATTCAGCAGGATTGCAACGCCTTGCAAAACCCCAACCAAACCGTCCGCTCCCTTCATGGGGCCCAAAAACCCCATTCCGGGAGCTGGCTTTGTGTGTGGGCTTAGACGTTAGCCTTACAAAGGCAGCGCCGAGCCGGGCGGCAGCCCGCCGACGGCGCGCTGCACCGCGCCAACAGCGTTTGCCAAGGAACACTGGATTCTTAAGGACTGGAAGTCCTTAAGCGGGGGTCTTACGACGGAGTGCTTGCACTCCTAGTCCTTTAGGGGGGGCCGGGCCGTAGCCCTCTATCCTAATGCCCGCCGCAGCGGTTGTATTGAGAGATGCCCCTATTTAAATATCGTAGATACCTTTAAACCACTACAAGATTACAAGAGATAGCTACCCATAGTGCAGGGGGGCACGGGGGCCCTCCCCCGTGGGAATTTTGGTTACTTTTGTTCCTCCAAAAGTAACTGCCCGTCGCGGCACGAGCGACAAGCCAGCCCGTGGCATAGCGGTAACGCAAAAACCTCAGCGGCATCGCCTGACCAAACACGATAGTCAGATAAATGGTAATGCACGAAAAGAGTTGTTATAGTGCACTATAAGAGTATAAGGAAGGTGTGCGCTATGGCAACGGTAAAGGTAAAATGCCCATATTGCGGGAGTGAAAAAGTGATTGGATATGGGAAA
>Ga0153950_1000724_pt1 | contig 14678 bp, 16 predicted proteins | sample TSNJ034MetaG_FD_104737 | JGI IMG/M metagenome (GOLD analysis project Ga0153950, IMG submission 104737) | Attine ant fungus gardens microbial communities from New Jersey, USA - TSNJ034 MetaG | ecosystem: Host-associated > Fungi > Mycelium > Unclassified | place: USA: New Jersey, Wharton State...
ACGGTTTAAGTAAGCAACAGAAAACGGGAACGGCTCTACTGCCGCTCCCGTTGAATTGTGAAAAGTATCGCCCCCTCCGGCTGCGCCGCCTCAAACTGCTACGGATGAACCAGCCGCCTTTACTGTATTAGAAGGATTTGACTTCCTTCCTTTACAGCATATATCCTCAAACAGCTTCTCATATAGAATATCTACTTCCTTCTCTCTGGACAAGGCCGCCTGCAAAGCATCCTGATTCCTCCGTTGCTGTAGCTGAATTTGTTTATAATGCTCGTCTACTACCAGCTTCACAAACTCATCTTCAAAGAGCGCCGCGAAACGAACAATACTGGAAAGATGTCGTGTGACGAGATCGGTAATTCTACTCGGATATGGTGCGTCTTACTGCATAAGCCGTTGTTGGCCCGTTTGTTGCGGCAGGAAAAATAGTGATTTTCAAGATTATCATGAGTATACTTGTAGTTGAGATTAGCGCCGCAGTCGGAACATTTAAGTAATCCCGCAAACATATTCTTTTCCACATGCTTCGGCTTGCGGTATTTCAAAAATGTCCTTGACTTTGGGTACACTTTAGTTTTTTTTCAATGTAGAATTAACCTGCGTGGTCTTTTCCAACCCCGCCTATATCCGGTGTAGGAAAACCGGATATAGGCGGGGTTGGGTTGTTGTCCGGCATAAAGCCCTCCTGCGGCTGTTCGCGTATGATATACTCCGCGCCGCCAAGCTGTCCGTTTTCTTTCCGCTCCCGTGAACGGGTGATATATCCCGCCTGCTCTAATTCCTGTACCGCGCTCCGTATCGCGTCCAAGCGCTCCCGGTTGATATGCGTCAAGCCTTTTAGCGTGTAATCCCATGTGTCCGGCAAGCTCAACATCTGCGACATAAGCCCTTTTGCTTTCAGCGTCAAGGCCGCGTTTCGCAAGTGGTGATTAGACATAACCGTGTCCTTATAGAACTTCTCAGATCCTATAAGGACACTCCGCATGGTGCGAGTGGCGATACAGAATCTACAAGAAAAACCGCATAAAATAAAGGGTTACGAGTAGTCAATAGGCAGTATTTACATCATATTTATACTGGCAAACAACATGGGCATACATAATCATCGTTTTATAAAATTTCTGCGAACCTAATTAAAAACAATACAATCTCCTTTGCTATTACTTCGATGTTTCATGTTGATTTATAGACCTGTACTCTGACGGTGTTTGCCCAAATAAAGCCTTAAAGGTTCGGTTAAAAGACGATATGCTCTCATAGCCGACATTTTGAGATATGGTGAGCACTGGGGAATCAGTAGATTTTAATAGGGCTTTTGCCATTTTCATACGTATATAGGCGAGGTGTTGTTGGGGTGAATTTCCTATAGCTTTTTTAAAAAGAACCCTGAAATGGGTTTCACTAAGATTACATGTATTCGCCAAAGTCCGTACAGATATTTCCTGCGGATAATTCTGCGCAATATAGGCCAACGCGGGGGTAATAGACATAAAAGCATTTGACATTGCGGGAACATGACTATCTCGATTCTGGCTTAACCGGGATATTTTATAAATCAATACCGACAGCAACTCTCTTACAACTAGTCTATAATCATGTCCTTGCTGCTCCAATTCCTCGACAATCATCCGGGCAATGGGGGCAAGGCTTGCGCATTGCTCTTGGTGGACAATGTGCGGGATTTGTTGCCGATATTCCCAGACTTTGTTTAACAGAAAGTTGTTATCAGCAAACAATCCATTCAAATCTGCATCAATAAAGACCCATTTGCTGGGAAGTTCGTTGGGACTCTGTGCAATATGCGGTTGGTTAGGGAATATGAATGATATATCTCCTGAGCGAAACGAAATAGCCTTGTTTTCAATAAAAAACATACCGCTGCCTTCCAGACAGGTGCCGATCTCAAACGAATTATGATAATGAAGCCTTTTCAGACTTTTATTTTTCTGGGTATAATTAAAAAAAGATACCGGAAAATCCTCTTTGAGGGCAACATCAAAAAATTGTATCATAAACTGTTCGGATAGTTGTTTTTGCATAGAATATCCTCCGTTTTGGCAAGACATTATAATATTTATCTGATAATATAACAATTACACAATAAAATCAATAGTGGGTGTAATATTTTGAAAAAAAGAGCATGGCTGCATACTGTATCCGGATTGTTCATGGAATGGAGACAGGCAAAAGACGAAGGAAAGGATGTTGATGGCTTAAAAGAAATATGCAAGTTAATTTCAAAAAAAGCGCCTTGCGAAAATTATAAAGACATTGCTGAGAGAGTTTTGGAAAAACTGATATCCGCTGATACAGTTCCGGATTATCCATTTGATGAGCCTTCAGAACTGCCCTTGATTTTATCCGCAAGGCCTTTGAAAAGGCACTGCTTTTCATGTGAGATATCCAGAGAAGAACTCGCGGAAAAGATAAGCGGTGCTTGGCTGGGCCGCATCAGCGGATGCCTGCTTGGGAAGCCTGTTGAGGGGGTATTACGTGAAAGATTGACCTGCCTTTTAAAACTTACCGACAATTATCCAATGCATAAATTTATTGCAAAAAAAGGATTTACCGACGATGCGATGAAGTTAATGGAAGACCGGCTTGACCGGTGCTGGATTGACAATATTGACGTGGCGGCTCCAGTTGATGATGATACAAATTACACCGTATTATCGCTAAAACTAGTGGAGACATTTGGATCCGAATTTAGACCTGACGATGTTATAGAGGCTTGGCTGTCATGGATGCCTTTTAATTCAACATTTACCGCAGAACGCATCGCTTATCGCAACGCGGCAATGGGCATGTGCGCACCCCAAACCGCCATATACAAGAACCCGTGCAGAGAGTGGATAGGGGCGCAAATACGCGGTGATTTTTTTGGGTATATCAACCCTGCAAACCCTGAAAAGGCAGCTGAAATGGCGTGGCGGGACGCTAGCGTTTCTCATACAAAAAACGGTATATATGGTGAGATGTTTGTTTCCGCTATGATTGCATCAGCTTGCGTATGTAATGACATTATGAAGGTTATTGAGGCGGGTCTTGACGAAATCCCGGAAAGGTGCAGGCTGAGAAGAGATATTGATCTTGTTGTCCAATGGTACCGTGACGGACTAGCGGTGGATGATGTGATTGAAAAGATTCATAATCTCTACGACGAAAACGATCAACATGACTGGTGCCACACTAATTCGAATGCAATGATTGTTGTGACGGCGTTACTTTATGGCGGCCTGGATTTTGGCAAATCCATCTGTCTTGCAGTGCAATCCGCGTTTGATACGGACTGCAACGGCGCTACCGTAGGGTCTATTGTCGGTATCATGATCGGCGCCGGGGCTATCCCGGACAATTGGATTTCACCGTTCAAAGGGAAATTGTTGACGAGCATTTCCGGTTATGCAGAGGTTTCGGTCGAGGAATTGGTCAGAAAAACTCTAGCATTATGCAGCTTTAAGTCCATAGGGTTGGATCGTAGCTTCCACCCGCAATAATCTATAATTTATAAACAACGCTTTATTGGCAATCATAATTAGCGCCATCCTTGTATATGAAAGGTGGGATGAAACCGTGCAGTCAACCGCAGCGGCAAATCGCAAAAGCAAGCTCTCTTATAAGTTTTATAAGCAAAGGTATTTGCTTATAATGTCCGTGCCGTTTCTTGTTTGGATATTTATATTTTGCTTTGGTCCTATTTCCGGCTGGCTGATGGCTTTTCAAGATTTTAATCCGAACAAGGGTATATTCGGTAGCCCGTGGGTTGGTTTAAAACATTTCATAGCGCTTTTTAGTAGCAAGCAAATCCTATTGGTGATGAGGAACACGGTTGTAATAAGTGTTTTGGGGATTTTAACAGGAAATATATGCCCGCTGGTATTTGCGCTGTCACTCAACGAGGTGAAAAACGCTCCGTTTAAGCGCACCATACAGACAATATCATATCTTCCACATTTTGTTTCGTTTGTCGTCGTCGCTAATATTTTTCTAACGGTGTTCAGCGTTGACGGGGTTTTTAACACGGTTATGATAAATCTTGGGCTTATAAGCAATCCAACGCAGGTATGGGCTGATAAGAACAGCTTTTGGGGTATGATTACTTTCGTTAACGTGTGGAAAGAGATCGGCTGGAACTCGATTATCTATCTTGCGGCAATCGCTTCTATAGATATGGAGCAGTATGAGGCGGCGACTATTGATGGCTGTGGAAGGTTCAGCCGCATGTGGTATATAACGATACCCTCCATACTGCCAATGGCTATGATTTTGTGGATTCTAAGCATGGGTGATATCTTCAACGCCGGCTTCGATGCCTCGTATCTGTTGGGCAACCCGGTTACCCGTGAAACATCGGAGGTTATCGATACCTACGTTTTCAGGATCGGTATAGAAAACGGGATGTTTTCGTTTTCCACGGCAGTTACATTGTTTAAGATATTTGCCGGCTTCATAATGGTGTTTATCACGAATAGCATCGCAAAAAAGCACACCGAACATTCGCTTTGGTAAAAGGGGGCTAAATTATATTGAAAAAAATACGTAAATGGGAAGCGTTTGATATTATCAATGCTTGCGTATTGGTAGCCATAGCTTTTACGATGGCGTATCCATTCATCAATATTCTGGCGATATCGCTCAACGACGCTATGGACACGCAAAGAGGCGGAATTTATTTCTTGCCGAGAAAGTTCACGCTTGAAAGCTATGCGGTTATTTTGAAGACTCCCAGTCTTGTAAACGCCACGTTCGTCACTCTGCAACGAACGATCATCGGGACGGCACTCACGGTTTTTTGCTCCTCCATGTTCGCATATGTTTTCACATTCAAGAATTACATCTTGTATAGGCCCATGAAGTGGATCTTTTTTGCGGCTATGTTTTTCGGTGGTGGCGGCATCATCCCCACATACATGCTGTACAAGAATATTGGGATTTTGGATAATTTTGCGGTATATGTCGTTCCTTCAATCATTAATTTATTCTTTGTGTTGGTCATCCGCACCTATTTTATGCAACTGCCGTCGGGACTGACGGAATCCGCCATGCTTGACGGCGCGAACGAGCTTGTCATTTTCTTCAAGATCGTTTTTCCGCTTTCCGCGCCGATCATTGCGTACATCACGCTTAACGCGGCCGTTTATCAGTGGAACTCTTGGCAGGATACGCTGTTCTACACGAACGGGGGTTCATTAAAATCGCTGCAATACGTCATGATGGAGGTTATGCTTAAATCCGAGGCCACCAAAATGCTTTCGCGCGAGATGATGCGCTTGCGTCAGATGGGTATTAGAAATATGGTAGACCCGAAGTCTGTCAGAATGGCGATTACTGTTTTGGTAACGGCGCCGATACTGTGCATCTATCCTTTTTTACAGAAATATTACCAAGGGTATAATGATAGGCTCAATGAAAGGTTGATATTATGAGCGTTAGTCGGGAAGTCTATTCGGAGGCCTTGAGGCCTCACTTTCACTTTACTTCTAAAACAGGCTGGCTTAACGACCCGGTCGGCCTGCATTACTACAAGGGAATTTATCATCTTTTTTACCAACATAATCCTAGCGGAACGAAGTGGGGAAATATGCACTGGGGTCACGCCACAAGCACCGATATGGTGCATTGGGAGGAGCAGCCGGACGCGCTCTTGCCGGACGAAACAGGTGAGATGTGGTCGGGTTCAGGACTTGTGGATTGGCATAACGCCTCGGGTCTAAGCGCGGACGGCGGACCGGTTCAAATATTGCTTTATACTGCGGCCGGCGGGGTGGCGGAGCTTTCAAATAGCATGCCGTTTACGCAGTGCCTCGCCTATAGCAACGACTCTGGAAGCACATGGGAAAAGTACGCGCATAATCCGGTTATTCCCTATATAGCCGAGCAAACGCGCGACCCCAAGGCTGTTTGGCACGAGGCGTCAAAATCATGGGTTCTGGCGTTGTACTTAGGACAAAATGAATACGCGCTGTTCACATCGCAAAACTTGACACAGTGGGAGAAGACGTCCAGCTTTAAAATACCGGGCTGCGGGGAATGCCCTGATCTATTTGAAATGGAGCTTGAGGGCGGCCACGGCAAAAAGAGATGGGTGTTCTGGTCAGCTACCCGCGGCACATATATCGTGGGCGATTTTGACGGAAAGATATTCACCCCGGCAAGCGAACCCGTTTGCGCGTTGCCCGAGGGCGCGCACGGCTACGCCGCCCAAACGTGGAGCGATATTCCAAAAGAAGACGGGCGGCGCATACAGATGAGTTGGGCCCACTTCAATATTCCCGATATGCCGTTTAATTGCTTTTTGACATTCCCGTGCGTATTGAGGCTAAAGAGTACCGGGACCGGCCCAAGGTTATTGTTCAGCCCCGTAAATGAGATAGAGACGCTTTATGGCGAAAGGCATGCTGTTTCGGACGTTGAGCTTGACGGATGCGTTCCATTCACTGAAATCAGCAACATGCAGCTGGATATCCACGCGAAGTTTTCAATTGGCTCTGCAAAAACGCTCGGACTTGAGATTTTCGGTACGCGGATCGCTTATGAACCTGAAAGTCAAATACTTTCTTGCGCCGGAGTCAGCGGAACACTAAGGCATGAGGATGAGAAAATTAGTCTTCGTGTTTTGATTGACACCACATCGGTTGAGATATTCGCAGACGACGGCGGGCTTTACATGCCTATTGGAGTTATCCACACTCAACCGGATTCCGTCGTTTGCGCGTTCGCGGAGGGCGGAAAGGCCGGGGTTGAAAACATGGAAATATACGAGCTCAAATCTATATGGCGGTAACTCTGGGACATAATGCTTGCAGATGTAAGCGTGAGTATACAAAAAAATACAAAATTAGTAGGAGGAAATGTTATGGTAATATCTACGAGGATTATACCGCTGATGCTTTCACTGGTACTGATGCTTTCGCTTTTTGCTGGTTGCGGAAACGGCCAGTCACAGCAGCCGAGTTCCACGGTTCCTGCAAGCCAGGCGCCTGAGTCTTCGGATTCGTCTGTAGACTACTCAAACCTGACAATAGAGGAGAAGATGGCGGAGGATGCGAAAAACCCCATCACATTCTCAGTAACCTTCCCGTCCTCCACGCCGCCTGACGACGACGCTATAATTTTAGCCGAATTTGCGAAAAGAACAGGCGTCACACTCGATCTTGACCCGATATTTGGAGAGCCTTACGAAAAGCTGGGCATGATGCTTGCCAGTAACAGTCTTTCCGATATCATGATAATACCCAACGAGCAGATTCTAAACCAATATAAGGAGTCCGACCAGATTCTTGACATTCTTCCTTATCTCAAGAATAACGCACCGACTGTCTATGATATATATAACAGGGATGTAAACTACAACCTGATAGACCAATACATGGAGGACGACGGAAGGCTTCTATACCTTATGAACGACGTTGGCTTGCTGAGGTCTGCCGATGAGGAGCATGAAGACCCCAACGACCCCGACGCAGACTTATCCTGGCTCCCTTGGATGACGTCGCTGTTCGTGGTGTATCCCGATATTGACGAATACGCGGGTAAGCCGATGGCCACTATTGACGATTGGTATAACGCGATGGTAAACTTCAAGGCAAAAAATCCACAGGATTACGCCACGAGCATGAGCAGCGAATACGGCGAGTGGATGCTCCGCGCTTTTGCGTCGCTGTATGGGTATAAGGTAGAATTCATATCGGGAACATCTTTTTTTACTAAGGACGATATGAACTACCAATCCATAGCGAGGCTTCCTGAAGCAGTTGACGCTATGAAATTCCTCAACAAGCTTTACAAAGAGGGCCTCATGGATCCCGAAGGACCGATTCAAAATCTCGATGCATTTACAGAAAAAATGAGCGCAGGCAGAGTGTTCTCGTTCTTAGGGTATTACGATAAGGTTTACGAAGCGAACGACGCCTTTGCCGCAAACGCGGATTGGAGCGACAGTGTCTTTATCCCGCAACAAATTGCGGCGCCCGGCGTATCACACACATGGCAGGCAAATATCGCGTATGTCGGCTATCAATGCACGATGCTCACCGAGAGCCACCCCGACCCTGACCGCTACTTCAGGCTTCTTGAGTATGCGTTCTCCGATGAAGGAATGGCCCTTAACGGCTGGGGAATAGAAGGGGAGCACTATACTGTCGATGCGCAGGGCAAATATCAAACGCTTCTTGATTTGGATACTCAAGGGGATTATATCAAAAAAATCGGGCTGAATTTCTTCCAGACACTTGCAAGCGGACCCGTTCATCTCGCCAACGGCAACTGGGCGAGATGCTGGGATGGACTTGAGGGACAAATGACTCCCCTATATCAGGAGCTTGCTAAAACTCCATACAATTATTTCCGCACTTTCGCCGGACATTACTGGGGCGACCCTTCAACGCTGAATATTGTTATGCCATCTGAATCGCCTGAAGCCATTACCTCGGCAAAAATAAAAATGCCTATAAACGATATGGTATGCAAGGCGGTCATGGCAAACTCGGATGAAGAAATCGAAAGGACTTATAGCGAAACGATGGCGCAGCTGGAGTTGGACGGTCTAAGTGCATTGGAAAAAGCCATACAAGACAAAATAAATAGCAAAAGATAACCTTACCACCGGTTACACACGGGCCGGCGAACTGCGGCATACAGTTCGCCGGCCTATAATTATAATGAAGTGCGAATTATTTATGGAGGTGGCCTAATGTCACACATAAAACCCGAATATATCGAGAAAATCTACGCGGGCTGGCTTGCAAAGATCATTGGCATCCGATTAGGTGCGTTTATAGAGGGTTGGACTTATCAAAAAATTAAAAATGTTTACGGGGAGATGGACGGCTATCCGGTAAATCTTACAAAACTATTTGCCGCAGATGACGACAGTAACGGTCCGCTATTTTTTTTGCGCGCGCTGGAGGATAGCAAGTCCGGGCCTGATCTTACCGTGCAGGATGTGAGCAATGCCCTGCTCAACTACGCGCCTTTCGAGCACGGGTTCTTCTGGTGGGGCGGCTACGGAATATCAACCGAGCATACGGCTTACCTCAACCTCCGCAATGGCCTCGCAGCCCCACGCAGTGGCAGCGCAGAGCAAAACGGCAGCGCCGTCGCGGAGCAGATCGGCGGGCAGATTTTCATTGACACATGGGGGCTTGTGACTCCAGGCAATCCCGGCCTTGCAGCAAAATATGCTGAACAAGCGGCGAGCGTAACCCATGACGGCAATGGGGTGTATGGCGGCATATTTATTGCCGTCTGTATCAGCCATGCCTTTGAGGAGCCGGATATCCATAAAATAATCAAAAAAGGGCTTTCTTACATACCGGCGGACTGCGAATATGCGCGTGTTGTGCGGGCGGTCATGGATTATCATAATGCGAGTCCGCAAAGCTGGCGCAATTGTTTTAGGTATATATTCGAAAATTTCGGATATGACCGCTATCCGGGAAACTGCCATATCATACCGAACGCGGCGGTGATGATTTTGTCGCTGCTTTACGGCAACGGCGATTTTTCCCATACCCTCAATATTTGTAACATGTGCGGGTGGGACACGGACTGCAACGTGGGCAATATCGCCACCATCATGGGCGTGCTTTGTGGATTAGACGCAATAGACTACAAAAAATGGCGCTTGCCGATCAACGATCTGCTTATATGCTCCAGCGTTGTGGGTTCGCTTAATATCATGGATATTCCCTACGGCGCAAGCTATATCGCCAAGCTGGCATGGGCGGCGGCGGGGGAGGAGCTTCCCGGAAACTGGAAGGAAATCATAACCAGGCGCATCGACAGCTGCCACTTTGAATACCCCGGCTCGACCCACGCCATGTGGGTGAGGGCGGAGCATTCCGACATGGAGCCGGAATACGACCTGCGCAACACGGACGAAGCCGCCCATACCGGGAGCCGCTCGCTCAAAGTATTGGTCAAGCCTTTGTTCGCAGGCAGCCGCGCTTATGTTTATAAAAAGACATACTATACGCCGGATGAATTCCACAACAGCCGCTACGACCCATGCTTCTCCCCGCTGCTTTATCCCGGTCAGACCATCCGCGGCAGCGTGATGCTGCCCGGTTTCGCCGGCGGCTGTTCCGCCCGCATGTATGCCCGCAACGCAACTACGGGCGAGGTGTTGGCAGGGGAAAAGAAGATACTGAAAAAGGGTGTATGGGCCGAACTGAGCTTTACTATTCCGCATATTGACGCGGGGTTGATTGACGAAGCCGGGTTCGCGTTCGACATGCATAGCGACCAGAACGCCGTTATGCAGCTCGATTGTTTTATCGACGACCTTTATTTTGAGGGTAAGCCTGACTATACCGTTAATTTTTCTAAATCGAAAGAAGAGGTTTGGAACCACCTGCATAAAGAAGTCAGCCAGTTCACCCGGTTCAAGGGCTTGCTTTACCTTGAGGACGGCAAGCTGCATCTTTCCTGCTCCGATTTTGGCGAAGCCTACACCGGACGATACGATTGGGACGATTACACGGCAACTTTTATCATGACCCCGCTCATGGGTGAACGCCATTTCGTCAATGTACGTGTTCAGGGCGCAATACGCTCATATGCTGCAGGATTCATTGAGGGCGACAAGCTCGGGCTGTTCAAAAACGACAACGGGTACCACATGCTCGAACAAGCAGACTTTGCATGGGAGGCGGGCAGAGAATACACTCTGTCGATTGCTGTCAAGGAAAATACAATCACCGTATCTGCTGACGGTAAGGCGCTGATAGCCTATACTGATAGTGACGCACCTTATTTGACAGGCTCTGTTGGGGTTTCAGTCCAGAACGGCAGCCACTGCGCCTATAGCGGATTAGCCATAAACTGATCAAATGCGGGGGCGGTTGCCGGCTTGGTAATTGGCGGCTATCTCCCCTTGGAAGCCGATTTGTGAGACTGGAGATGTGGCAATGCTTGAAAATCAAAAAGTAAGGCGGTTCGCTCCGGAAATGGACCCGTTGCACATGGGCATGGGGTGGACGGCGGAGGATTTGGAAAAACCTCAGATCATCATAGAAAGTACCTTTAGCGACAGCCATCCCGGCAGCGTAGAAGAAGCACTAATATTCCATACATCATTATCACCTTCTGTAACAAATCTTGGTAATTTTTCAATTAACTCCTTGCTACGATGCCATGTCTGAATATTTTCGACACTAACCGGAGCGGTTATATTTATACTGCGCTTAATTGCTTTTTTCGTGCTAATATCAGCAGTATAAACAGCACAAAAGACATTGACCAAATCAAGGACAATGCTGCTCTCAACATATGTATCATATTTATCTCCAAGAACTATGCTGCAAGGGAGTGATACATTTTTATTATCTAAGTCTGTTGCAGTAAGCATTTTCAGCCGCCTTAATTAATTATCTATTTTAGCCGTTTTTGAAGCTCTGCAACTAACTCAGTTACATTCATCTCATTACGCACACATCTTTCGATACAGTCAGAAAAGTATTGAGTTACATAGCTTTTTGTAAATTGTGAAATAGATGCATCCAATTTATCAGGCGCTACCTCCTTAAATGCATTTGAAAGCTCTTCACTTGCTTCTTCCCTGATAATCATGTCAAGGAACACTTCACAGAAACGGGTTAGGAAAATTATCAGATCAGTAGTTTTATCCATAAGTACGTTAGTCATTGTCAACTTAAAGGCATTCAAAATAAATGATGATTGAATATCGCCGTTCTCTTGTTCAATTGCATCAAGAATAGTCTCAACAATTTTTTGATCTTCTCAGATGTTTTTCTCACTGATGTACCCATTATTTATCCTCCCTAAAATTATTAATTATTTACGATATCGCCATCCTCTATAGAATAAACAAACTCCATGATATCACCTATATTGCATCTAAGAACACGATATATTTTCTCCATGCTTTCCATCGAAACTGGCTTATCGTGTCCCAATCGAGATAAAACATTTGCGCTAATTTGAGCAGCATCACGCAGTTCAACACGTTTCATCCGCTTATCAATCAGCAGCTTCCATAATCTATTATAGCTTATCGCCATATTCCGTTACTCCCGTTGAAGATTCCTAGCCAATGTACCAGCAAAAACGTCGCCACCACTAACAGTATCATGAGCACAATAATATTCGTGTGATCATAAAAAGCCTCCTTGATTTGATAGAAATATCATACCAAGGAGAAGGATGTGAAGCACTGATACCCCCTATTGACACAAGCCCCTATATCTCATATTCTTATTAGGCTGAAATCCTGCGTCAAGGCTCCGGCATCGTTTTCGCGGCGATGTCGGGGCCTTTTTGGGGGGTGATAAATTTTGAAAGACGAATCAGCAAAGCAAAGTCCCGCTCAGAAAAAGGCCCAGCGCCGTCAGGCCAACAAGGATAGAATCCGTAACGCATACACACAGACTGCGGAGGTTGCTGTTACCCCGGCAATCAAAACATACTCAGGCGATGATAATCGTATTTTAAGGGTGGCCGCCTACTGTCGGGTCAGCACCGACAGCGAAACACAGGCCATCAGCTTCGAACTCCAACGCCAAGAATATGAAAACTACATCAGAAAGGCGGAGAACTGGACATTTATTGCCTGCTACGCCGACGAAGGGCTTTCGGGTACTTCGGCAGCAAAGCGGCGTCAGTTTCAGCAGATGATTCAGGATTGCCGCAATGGAAAAATCGACCTGATACTGACCAAAAATGTCAGCCGCTTCATGCGAAACACCGTGGAGTGCCTGATGTACACACGAGAGCTCAACCAACTCAGCCCTCCCGTGGGAATCATTTTCCAGACGGAGAACATTGACACACGCAAGCCGGGATACGAGCAGCTTCTGACCATGTACAGCCTGTTCGCCCAAGGTGAATCGGAGAACAAATCTCAGGCCATCAAGTGGTCTAACGAACGGCGGTGGCGCGTCGGCATTGTTACCTGCAATACAGCGCAATTTTATGGCTTCGAGACAATGCCCAATGGCGACATGGTAATTGACCCAGCGGAAGCAAAAATTGTGCGCAAGGTTTTCACCAAATATCTTGAGGGTAAAAATGTGCGGCAGATTGCCCAGTGGCTAACTACAAAGAGGATTCCGACCTACAAGGGCAGCGAAGTATGGTCGGAAACCAGTGTGCGAAACATATTGAAAAATGAGGTCTACTGCGGCGATGTTATCCGCCCCAAAAGCATTACAATCGACTTTTTGGCCCATAGAGTGATACGGAATAAGGGTCAGAGGGATACTTATCGACGCTTCGACCATCATCCGGCCATTATTGAGCGGGCGGTTTGGGAGGAGGTACAGGAGCAGTTAAAGTATCGGCGCTGTGCACGTAGCGATACGCGCAAGCCCCTTAGACCACGAAGGCTTTCGGGCAGATTGGGGGCATTTTATTTGCTCGACCCTACCTGGGACGCCTATGACCTGTCCAGAGTGCGGGATAAGCTGCTTCCGCCTCCGCTTACTAAAGAAGAACAAAATAATGAATATGAAAAGGAGACATCACCATGCACACACTTGATATGAGCTCATTTCAACATCTTGAATATGAACCCAATTCGCAAACTCATGTCCCTGAAATGAGCATCCATTATGACCACATCGTGTTTAACCACTCTGTTTTAAAACAGCTTGGCGATCCAAAATCAATCTATCTAGGATTTGATCCTGAAGGCCGCAGAGTACTTATTCAGGGTATGAAAAAACCGGGAAAAGGTACAATAGACTTTCAGGAAGACCGCAAGCGCCGGGATTTTGGGATATATACCCTTGAGCGGGTGCAGTTTCTCCGAGCTCTTATGCCTGAGTGGAAGGATGAAAGCAGGTTCAAAATAGCAGGCGTGTATTACGAGACAGAAAACGCCATCGTTTTTTCGCTGCGGGATGCCAGACCCTATACCGGCGGTAGTGGCTACCGCTCTACTTCCTTGAGAAATAAGGCTCGGTTGGAGAGTAAATAGGAAAAACCAAATCCCCCATGAAAGTAAGCGTTTGCTTTCATGGGGGTGTGTGATTATAGAGGTTTAGCATATTGCATTTCTTGAGACACTACATCATGAGGCCATTCGCTGGGCATATGATACTCATGTTAAAAATATGGATAAGTCTTAATATAAACATTGCTTATTGGCTGCAAACCCGTATAATACGGTAATTTCTCCATGCCCCTTATGGAGACTCTGAGCAAGAAAAAACCGCTTGGCTAAGCCAAAGTTAGGCGGTTTCTTCTTTTTATTTTAGCGGGAAATTTTCGCTAAAACCTCACAAGATGAAAAAACATCTGAAAAATGACCGCTGGTGTTTTATAAACTTTTTCAAAAACGAGGACTTTGCCGCGCTGCACTCCCGCCGCCGTTATCCGGGACAAAGTTTCATAGAATTTTATCCACCCCCTGCGGCTCCCTTCTGTTTCTAAAATTCACTATTGCAAACTACGTAAAAAAACGTATATAATATAATTATAGAAATCCAGTCGGGAAGGAAAACAAACAATGCATAGCGAATTCATAGAAACCGAATTGTTTTCTAAAAGCTGGAAGGCAATGGACTTGACCGACAATGATATGCTGAGGCTACAAGACCAGCTTATAGATAAACCGGATATGGGTGATGTAATACAACACATAAATGGTGCTCGTAAAGTTAGATTTGCATTATCCAATGGTGAAAAGTCTAATACTAAACACTGATTAAAAAGCG
>Ga0153950_1000725_pt1 | contig 14676 bp, 18 predicted proteins | sample TSNJ034MetaG_FD_104737 | JGI IMG/M metagenome (GOLD analysis project Ga0153950, IMG submission 104737) | Attine ant fungus gardens microbial communities from New Jersey, USA - TSNJ034 MetaG | ecosystem: Host-associated > Fungi > Mycelium > Unclassified | place: USA: New Jersey, Wharton State...
AAGACCGTCGCCGTCGTGGGAGATGGTGCCGTCGGCCTACTCGGAGTCCTCGCCGCGAAGCAACTGGGCGCCGAACGCATCATCGTCTTCTCCCGCCACCCTGATCGCCAGGCACTCGCCCAGGAATTCGGCGCCACCGACGTCATCGAAGAACGCGGGGACGAAGGCGTGGCGAAGCTCAAGGAACTCCTGGGCGGCCTCGGGGCGCACTCCGTGATCGAAGCCGTCGGAACCCAGGAATCCATGATGCAAGCCATCCGCGCCACCCGCCCCGGCGGATACCTCGGCTACGTCGGCGTCTCCCACGACGTCGCGCTCCCCGGCGACGAACTGTTCTTCTCTGGGATCCACCTCCACGGAGGCCCCGCCCCCGTACGCCGTTTCCTCCCCGAACTCATCCAGCTCATCTGGGATCGCAAAATCAACCCCGGAAAAGTCTTCGACCTCAGCCTGCCCCTGGAACAGGCCGCCGAAGGCTACCGCGCCATGGACGAACGCCGCGCCATCAAGGTACTTCTGGAGCTCTAAACCTCCGGCCTGACGTCTCAAAACCTCCGGTAAAGGTGGTTCGTTCGGCTCTGCCCCGATTTACGCGACCGTTGGAAGGAATGATGTTGCACTACGAATCGCTCCTAACAACACCCGGAAGCCGGTCGAAAGAGCGTGTGCCTCTTGCCTTGCCATCCAGTCTGCTCGTCGAAGCCGCGCGCGACATGGAGCCCCGCACAAACCTGACTGCTGCGAGACACTACATCCAGAACCTGATGGCAGCATTCGCGAACTTCGTCACCACCCGTGATGTTCCCGCCATGAGCCGGCTGCTCGGACTATGCCGGGTCACCCACCACCCCCTTAAAGGAGGCGCGAATCTGTTAAACACACGCCTACCTGGCGGGCTTTTGAGCTGGTGTAACGGTTCTGCCATGCTCACCACCACTGATCTCAGTGTTTGGAACGAGGACAGGGACGTGGTCTACCACTGCACCTATCAGATCTGGCAGCCAGGAAAGATCGCCCCACTGACCGCCATGGGAACCTTTGCAGGCCGGCTCGAATCAGGCCCGCAAGCTTGGCGATGGCTAGAACACCACATCCACGAGCACTGAGAGACTTCAGGACCAGCCGGCGCAGTCCGGGAGGAAGAGCCCGAATACGCCTGAAATCGATACGCAGGCATGCCACTAGAAGTCTGAGAACCGCATCCGGCACGAGGTGTCCCCTGCGCTGCATCTCACCTCAGGTAAGCGAGGTCGTATGGCGTACTCTGAGGGCAGTCTCGGAAGCCGACCGCAACGGTCGAACACGGCGCGAGGAGGAACACGATGGGCGTTGTATTTCCAGAGGGGCCGGTTTCGGTCACGGCCACGAACGGCGACATCGTCATCCTGCACATCTGCGATCTGTGTGGCGCGGCCGTCGTCGAAGCGGAAGGCACCGACCTGGCATTCCACAAGCGTTGGCACCGGATCACCGGCTCGGGGAACTGGGTCGACCCGGAAACCGGACGACACCACGGTCCCCAGAATCCGTTTGTCCCAGGCGGATCATCCCGCTGAAATCGCGGGACTACGCGACCTCCGTGGTGTGGCTCTGATTCAGTGCCGTTCCTTCGGACGGGGCACTCGCCGGTGATCCAGACACATCGCGGCCCACCCACAACATTGTTTGTCTCAGCACCTGACGGGCAATCGCGGTATCCCCTATCCCCTCAGGCAGAAGTAGCCCATCCCCCAGTACGCCTCGGTAGCCATCTTCATAAGCAGCGCGCCGTTCCTCGTACTGCCGACGGATCTGCTCCGCGGCGGGATGGCCGGCATCATTGGCCTCCAGCCAGCGGGTGAACCGGTCGCGGAACCCGGCTTCGAAGACGTCCCATTCCTCAAGGGTCACCTGGTCTTCGTCCACCACGTCGAAACCGGCAGCGTGGATCTGCGCGCGGAGGGCATCCTGGGTAAGGAACTCGTCGTCGCGTCCGGCCAGCGGAGCCGTGGCGGCGGGATGAGGTGGCGCCATCCAGATCGCCTCGCCACCGGCTGATGCCCTAGCTGATACGGTCAGAGCTTCCCTGGAAATCAACGGAGGTCCCGATGGTTGCACGCATGATGGCTCCGGACATCTTGCCGAAACAACAGCTGACAGCAAGCCAGCGGACCGCGGCGGCCCTGTCCCTCGCCGGAGCGGTGATCTCGTTGCCGGCCGCGGGTTTCTTGGGCCTTGCGCTGGGCTCCTATCCCTTCCGCGTCGAGTGCACTCCGGACACGCTTGGCTCCGGCTGTTACGAGGGAGAATTAGAGATCGCCGCCGTGATCTTCACTCTGGTTTTCTCCCCGTTCGTCCTCTCGACGCTCGTCCTCGCCTGTCTCAACCGGAAGAGCCGCCGGCGTGCCGCAACTTGGGCTCCGGTCCTCGGTTTGTGCGCGGTCGCCCTGATCGTCGTCACGGTCTGCGCGGTGCTGATGGGCACGAGCTCTTCGCCTGGACTGTGACGTCTGCGCAGCACCACCGCCTGCCGGTTGCAGGCCAGTACCCTGAAGGTATGACCGCTACTCCCCCGTCGCTGCCGGCCCTTGAACTTCTCCCCGGCTTCACGGCTCGCAGGGCGGACCGGAGCGATCTGCCGGCGCTGATCGAGTTGCTGCATGACGACATGCTGGGCCAGACGCGAGAACGGCACGACGACGGCGCCTACCTCCGCGGTTTCGAAGCGGTCAACGCCGATCCGGCTCAGTTCCTCGCCGTCGTCGAAGACTCCCCGGGAACCGTCGTCGGGATGATGCAGCTCAGCCTGATCCCGGGGATCTCCCGCGGCGGACGCCTGCGACTCAACATCGAAGGCGTCCGGATCGGCCGTACGCTGCGGGGCCAGGGACTGGGGTCCGCCATGATCACCTGGGCGCTTGAGTTCGGACGCCTGAACGGGGCCGGGCTTGTCCAGCTCACCACCGACGGCCGCCGAACGGATGCCCAGCGCTTCTACGCACGCTTGGGGTTCGTCGCCAGCCATGTCGGAATGAAGTTCGAACTCGACTGACGATGCTCAGGGAGGAGCGGAAAATACTTCTCCCCGAGCCCGCGCAGCCTCCTCGATCAGGCGTAGGCTGAAAGTGACGCCGAGCCTCCAACCACTAGAGAAGGAGCGCATCATGGCCTCATCAATTCCCCAGGATCCTCTGGCACAGACCGCCGCAGCGCAGGCTGCGGAAGACGCCGTCGTGGAGACGGAAGCCTCCCCCATCCGCCCGCGCCCGGAACCCTCCAGAAGCAATGCGACGCGTGCCGGGACGGTCTGGGTGGCCGTCGTCGTCGCGCTGATTCTGCTGGTCCTGCTGATCATCTTCATCCTCACCAATCAGTCCTCCGTGAACATCGTGTTCCTGGGGCTTGAGAGTTCCCTCCCTCTGGGGGTGGCCCTTCTGGTCTCCGCCGTGGCAGGCGGGCTGCTGGTGGCCGCGGCAGGTGTCGCAAGGATCCTCCAACTCAGGTTGAAGGCCCGCCGGGTCCGCAAACTCCATGCGGCCGGCTGAACTCTTCAGCGAACAACCTTTGGAAAGCGCGGAACTCATCATGAAGGGACGCCAGCCGCAGGAATCAGGCTCCCTGGAACACCAGATCCATCCCGGCCGTCCGGTGACGGACAACCTCCGTTCGACAGTCGGGGACGCCGACGAGGTTGAAAGCTGGGACAACGAAGGCGGCCACGACCGCTCCAGCGCCGATGCGCAGCAGGACAAGCCGAGGCTGACCTAGAAGAAACGGCAACGATCCACTGGATCCCACCATCCCGGCTCCCCTCTCAGGGGGCCGGCCACTAACTCATGAGAAATGCAGGCGACACGCCATGAACACCACACCGAGTCAAACCATCCAGGAAACCCCCGTCCTCACTCTTGAAGGCATTCTCGCCTCTGCGCTGCCGGACGGTATCGGCACCGAGGCGGGCCCGGCCCGCTACACCGTGCCCGCCGTGTTCTCCCGGCGGCCCTTTCCCCGTGAGCTGGAGCTGATCAAGGACTTCGGAGTCGCGGGCCGGTTGGCCGAGGCAGGGTATCCCGGTGTCGAGCTTGAGGTCTCGGACCGCAGACTCCTCATCCTCAACACCAATCTGGAAGAACTCAAGGGCGGACTGGCTTCCCTGGTCGGAGCCATTCTGCGGGAACTGTCGGAACGGACACTGCTGGAGCGCCACGCCGAGGAGGACGAACTCGATGCCCTGGGCAGGCGCGAAGAGAGCCGCCGGGAAGAGATCCGCAAAGCGGCCGCCGAGATCCACTTCCACTGATCGCCCCCGACAGCTGTGGCCAGGCCCGATGGGCCTGGCCACAGTGCTGAAACGCGGCAGGCGGCGGTCAGCCGGCGGCGCCCACCAGGAATTTCTTCAGCAGAGGGCCGCTGGTGTCAGCGCCCAGTCCCCCGTCCTCGACGAAGACGGCCACGGCCAGGTCGCCCTGCGTGGCGACGATCCAGGCGTGGGTCTTGGGAGGGTTGTCCGTACCGAACTCCGCGGTGCCGGTCTTGGCGCCCACGGGTGCACCGGGCACATCGGAGAGGAACCCTGCGTGACCGGACGTCACCACTGCCCGCATGAGGTCCTTGAGCTTGACGGATTCCGCCGCGGTCACCGGCTTCTCGATCGGTGTCGCGGGCGCGGACGACGGCGAACCACTCGCCGTCGTGCCCCCCGATGCATCGGCCGCTTCGGGGTTCAGGACCAGCTTCGGCGTCACCGGAGCGCCCTTGCCCACCGACCCCGCCATCACGGCGGCTGCCAGTGGGGAGAGCAGGACCTTGCCCTGCCCGATCATGGAGGCGGCATGCTCCGTGCCCTCTGCGGATGCCGGGATCGAACCGAGATAGCCGTCAAAGGCCAGCGACTCCGAGGGCAGCCCCAGGCCCAGCGACTGGGCTGCGGAATTGAGCTGCGCCTGGGAGACCTTGTCCCGGGCGTTGATGAACGCCGTGTTGCAGGAGTGCGCGAAGGCCTCACGCAGAGGGACCGTTCCGACCTCGGAGGCGGGGTAGAGCGGAGCGTTCTTGAAGAGCCGTCCGTCCACGGTCACCGTCGGGGTGCAGGAAACGGTCGAATCCGGGGTCATGCCGTTGCGGACCATGGCGAGCGAATCGACGATTTTGAACGTGGACCCAGGAGCATACTGCCCGATCATGGCCGTGTTGTAGCCGTTGCTTCCGGGACCGGATGCCGCGGCGAGCACGGCACCGTCGGAGGGCCGCAGGGCGACGATCGCCGAGGCCGGTCCAATGTCTTTGAGAGTGTCCTCGGCGAGTGTCTGGAGCCTCGGATCGAGCGTGGTCTTCAACGGTGTTCCGGCCTTCGCCGCCACCTGGAAGAGCACACGGCCTTCTTCCAGCGCTTCCCCTGCGGTCTTCGTGGCATCAGCCGGTGCGGACGGCTTCGCGCGAACCACCACGCCGTCCTGTCCCCGCAGCTCGGAGTCGTAGCGGGCCTGAAGTCCGCCGAGCCCGGTCACATCTCCCGCTGTGAGCGCACCCTTGGACTTCTCGACCTGCTCAGCGGTCGCCTCGCCCACGGTGCCGAGCACCGCACGGGCGAAGCCCCGGCTCGGAGCCAGCGGAAGCGTCCCTGGCAGCGTCCGCGCTCCGGGGATCTGAGCCAGCTTCTCCGGAGTGAGGGCCTTCGCCTCGGCCGAATCGGCCCGCAGGGTGATCGCCTTGACAAAAGCCTGCGGTCCGGAGGCCTTGACCTGGGCAGCATACTCGCCGGCGTCCACATCGGCCAGCTTGGCGAGCGCCGTGGCAGCTGCCGCTGGATCCTTGCCGTTCAGGCGTGACTTGTCCAGGCCGAGCTCCAGGACGGGCCTGTTGGTGACGAGCACCTTTCCTCCCGCACCGAGGATGTCCGCCCGCGGCGCCGACTGGCTGGCGGTCTCCAGGACCTCCCCATCCTTCAGCTCCGGCGCCACAAGCCCCGGAGTCCATTGGACGGCCCAGGCGTCACCGGACTTGCTCAGGCCGGCCTCCGTGGAATAGCTCCAATGAGCTCCTGACAGCGTCCAGTCGAAGGCGAGCTTGACCGTTCCCTTGGAGCCGTCCACCGTCACGGACTCGACCTTCACCGCCGGCTTGCTCTCGGACATGCCCGCGGCGATGGCCTTCAGCCGCTTGTCCGCCTCCGCTCCGTCGATCCCGTCAAAGCGGAGCGTCCCGACGTTCAGGCCGGACAGGCCTCCCGCGAGCTGCTGAGCATAGGATTCAGCACCCTGATGGCCGTCGTCACAAGCGGACAGCGAACCGAGCAGGACGACGGCGGCCAGGACACTGGCTGTTTTCGATGATTTCCCCACGAGCGTCATTATGCCAAGCGCCACTGACATTCGCGGCAAGCAGCCGGGGCAGGCGGCTGGTCGATGCCCTTGACGCGACCTGGTATAAGCAGCTCAATGGGCGGATAATGGAATCAGGTCATGGCATACGCCACGTACCAGCAAGAACAAGAGAAAAGGGGGAAGGTCATGGGCTTCGTGGCATTCCTTATTCTGGGTCTCATTTGCGGTGCGATCGCCAAGATGATCATGCCGGGCGAGCACGGAGGCGGCTGGGTTTCCACCCTGGTCCTCGGCGTCGTGGGCGCGCTTCTCGGTGGCTGGATCGGCGGCGTCATCTTCAACGTCGGCCTTGCCGGGTTCTGGAGCCTCCAGACCTGGATTCTGGCCATCGTCGGTTCCGCGATCGTGCTCTTCGTTTTCGGCCTCTTCAGCCACAGCGGTCACAGCACCAGTCATCGCACCAGTCACTGAGGCACCGCGGACGTGAGAGGCCGGGGCACGGGGATGCTCCGGCCTCTCCTCTGTCCACATAGACTGGGATGGCTATGCAGTGTGACTACTTTGACGCCGGGACGTGCCGCTCCTGTACCGAGATGGGAGTGCCCTACCCCGCCCAAGTGGCTCGTAAGGAACAGCACCTCCGTCAGCAGCTCAGCGCTTTCCCCGGCATCGAATGGCTCCCGTCCTTCTCGGCGGACGAATCAGGATTCAGGAACAAGGCCAAAATGGTGGTGGCCGGCGCGAGCAGCGCCCCCACTCTCGGAATCCTGGATGCCGAGGGCCTGGGCCTGGACCTTCAGGCCTGCGGTCTCTGCTCCCCCGGTCTGACGGCCGCGTTCCCCGTGCTGGCAGAATTCATCAGCGCCACGGGCCTGACCCCGTACGACGTCCCCGGGCGCCGGGGCGAACTGAAGTACGTCATCCTGACCGAGTCGCCGGACGGTGAGCTCATGGTCAGGTTCGTGCTGCGCAGCACGCGGCAGCTCGCTCAGTTGAGGGCGGCCCTGCCGCGCCTGCAGGCGGCACTTCCTTCCGCCGTCGTCGTCTCCGCGAACATCCACCCCGAGCACAAGGCCACCCTGGAAGGGGAGGAGGAGATCATCCTCACCACCCGGGAATCGCTCCCCATGCGCCTGGACGGCCTGACCCTCCATCTGCGGACCCGGAGCTTCTTCCAGACCAACACCGCGGTGGCCCGCGAACTCTACCGCCAGGGCACCGCCTGGGTGGACGAGGTCTCCCCCCGCACTCTGTGGGACCTCTACTGCGGTGTCGGAGGCTTCGCCTTGCACGCAGCCCGGCCGGACAGGAGGGTCACCGGTATCGAAGTGAGCGCGGAGGCCGTCACCAGTGCCCGTCTGAGCGCGCGAGAGGCCGAACTGCCCGGTACGGAGTTCTTCGCGGCCGACGCAACCGCATTCGTCCGCGATGCGGTCACCATGCCTGAGCTGGTGATCGTCAACCCGCCGCGGCGCGGGCTGGGTGCTGAACTCGCCGAACTGCTCCAGGCCTCCGGTGTGGACCATGTCCTCTACTCCAGCTGCAATGCGGTGAGTCTGGCCAAGGACCTCGCACGGATGCCCGGCCTCTCCCCCGTCAAGGCCCGGCTCATGGACATGTTCCCTCAAAGCCATCACTACGAAACCATGGTGCTGCTCAAGCGCCGCGCCGCCTGAGCACAGAACCCGACACCGGAAGACAGCAATGAACTCCCCCACCAAGCTCTCTGTCCTCACCGCGGCCATCGTCCTGGATGTCGCGCTGATCCTGCTCTTCGCCGGCATCGGCCGCGATGCCCATCACCGGGAACAGGGCGTCCTTGGCGTCTTCGTCACGGCGTGGCCGTTCCTGGTGGGCGCAGCGGTCGGCTGGCTCGCCGTCCGCGCCTGGCGGTCACCGCTTCGTCTCTGGCCCGCCGGAATCGCCGTCTGGCTGGGCGCCCTTGTCATCGGGATGCTGCTCCGGGCGATCACCGGGCAAGTGGTGGTCCTTCCTTTCGTCATCGTGGCCACTCTCTTCCTGGCGCTGGTGATTCTCGGCTGGCGCGCCGTCTGGCTGCTGGTGACGCGGCTCGGATCAAAGCGCCGGGCCCTGTAATAGAGTTCCTCTAGAGCATCCACCGGAACGTGACACCAGGAAGGACCACCGTGATCACCGCATTCGTCCACATCAAGACGGACACCTCCTCCATCCCGGAATCCGCGCAGCAGATCGCGGCCATCGAGGGCATCTCCGAGGTCTACTCGGTCACCGGCGAATGGGATCTGATCGCCATCGCCAAGGTCAGCAAGCATGAGGACCTGGCCGACGTCATCGCCGACCGGCTCTCCAAGGTTCCTGCCGTGGTGCACACCACCACACACATCGCGTTCCGGTCCTATTCCAAGGAGGACCTCGACGAGGCCTTCTCCATGGGCTTCGACGGCTGACGCGGCAAGGCGCCAAGAGCAAGCGCGCTCATAGTAGTAAGGAGAGGGCTCCCGGATGTTCCGGGAGCCCTCTCCTCTTATCTGTTCGTCTGCCGCGCCTCAGCGGCGGCTCGCCTCGACCCAGCGTTCCAGCACGACGGCGGCGGCGCCGGAATCGATCGATTCCTCGGCGATGCGCTGTGCGTCACGCAATCGTTCCTGCAGGGGTGCCCCATGGCCGGGTTCGGCGGCCACCAGGCCGGCCGCCGCATTGAGCACGACGGCGTCACGCACCGGCCCCTTCTCCCCCGCCAGGAAGCGGCGCACCAGATCGGCGTTGCTTTCTGCATCTGATCCCTTGAGCGCCTCGACGGGAACCAGCTCCATGCCGTAGTCGCGGGGATCGAGTCGGTGAACCGTCACCTGACCGTCCCTCACCTCCCAGACCGTGGACAGGCCGGAGGTGGTGATCTTGTCCCGGCCATCGTCACCGCGGAACACCAGCGCCCGCGTTCCCCGCCGGGCCAGCACGCCGGCCATGAGCGGAGCCATCCGCTCGTTCGCCACCCCGAGGGCCTGAGCAGTCACCCCCGCCGGATTGGTCAACGGGCCCAGGACATTGAACGCGGTCGGGATGCCGAGATCGCGCCGGACACCACCGGCGTGGCGGAACGAGGGGTGGAACACCTGGGCGAAGCAGAGAGTGATACCGACCTCGGACGCGATCTCCGCGACACGCTGTGCGGGAAGATCCAGGCGCACACCGAGGGCTTCGATCACATCGGCCGAACCAGCCTTGGTCGAAGCGCCGCGGTTCCCGTGCTTCACCACGGTCCGGCCCGCACCCACCACCACCAGGGAGGACATGGTGGAGATGTTGACGGTGTCCAGCCCGTCGCCGCCGGTCCCGACGATGTCCAGGGTCTCCCCGGGGACGGAAATGCGCTCCGCTCTGGCCAGCATGGTGGTGGCCAGGCCGTCGATCTCCTCGACGGTCTCCCCCTTGGCACGCAGACCCACCAGGAAGCCGGCCAACTGCGCGGGATTCGCGGCGCCGTCCATGACCTCGGCCATGGCCCAGGCCGTCGCCTCAGACGGCAGGTCTTCGCCCCGGACGAGGCTGCTGATCAGGAGCGGCCAGGTCCAGGGAACTCGGGGGGTCTGAACGTCGTTACTCACGGTATAGATCCTATCGACGCAACGCCGCCAGGCCTGCAATGTGAACTGCAGCACCCCTCCAGGTGCGGAAAACCACGGTAGTTTTCGCAGCTCTGTAGAAAAAGTGTGCCGAAACGGCGCTTTGCGTTGGGCAGCGCGCCGTTTTGCAGACATAATGTCTATGTGACCACAGCGACTCATGCCCCCAGTACCCCGGCGCATCCCACGCTGAACAGGCCAAACATGGTTTCCGTTGGGACCGTGGTGTGGCTGTCCAGCGAGCTGATGTTCTTCGCCGGCCTTTTTGCCATGTACTTCACCCTCCGCTCCACCTCCGGTGAGCTGTGGGCTGAAGAGACTGCGAAGCTGAACTTCCCCTTCGCACTGGTGAACACCATCGTCCTGGTGCTCTCCTCCTTCAGCTGCCAGATGGGCGTCTTCGCCGCAGAGCGTCTGCAGCCCCGCCGCTCCGGCAGCATCTTCCAGTTCACCCGCTGGGGGATGAACGAATGGTTCATCCTGACGTTCCTCATGGGTGCTTTCTTCGTGGCCGGCCAGGCCACTGAGTACGCGATGCTGACCAGCGAGCATGTGACCCTGAACGCCAATGCCTACGGCTCGGCGTTCTACATGACCACGGGCTTCCACGGCCTGCACGTCATCGGCGGCCTCATCGCCTTCCTGTTCATCCTCGGGCGTTCGTACGCGGCCAAGAAGTTCGGCCACTTCGAAGCCACCTCGGCGATCGTGACCTCTTACTACTGGCACTTCGTCGACGTGGTGTGGATCGGCCTCTTCCTGGTCATCTACGTCCTGAAGTAACCGGTGCCTTGAGCACGGAACACGGCAAAGAAAACAACGCACCTGCCTGGCTGGCAAGTGCACGATCGATCAAAGGAACCACCAAGTGAAGGCACTCTCCCTGAAGCGACGTCATCCGCTCGCGGCAATCGCCTTGCTGTTGTTGGGTCTGCTCTTCACTGGTGGCCTCTACGCGGCGGCCTCCACGGCAAACCAGGCCAAGGCCGAGACCCAGAGCTACAGCTCCAGCGATGCCGCTGAGGGCAAGAAGCTGTTCGTGGCGAACTGCTCCACCTGTCACGGCATGGGCGCCGCCGGCACCAAGGACGGTCCGTCCCTGGTCGGCGTCGGCGCTGCCGCCGTGGATTTCCAGGTCGGCACGGGCCGTATGCCCATGCAGATGAACGGCCCCCAGGCTCAGATCAAGCCGAAGCAGTTCAATGAGGAGCAGACCCGCCAGCTGGCCGCTTACGTGGCGTCCCTGGCCCCCGGCCCCACCGTTCCCGAGGCACACATCCTCGACGAACAGGGTGACGCCGCCAAGGGTGGCGAGCTCTTCCGCGTCAACTGCGCCATGTGCCACAACGCCGCAGCCGCCGGTGGTGCGCTGACCCGGGGCAAGTTCGCTCCGACCCTGCACGGTGTCGAAAGCAAGCACATCTACGAGGCCATGGTCACCGGCCCGCAGAACATGCCTGTCTTCAGTGACGCGAACATCTCCCCCGAGGGCAAGCGCGACATCATCACCTTCCTGAAGACCATCGAGAAGAACCCGTCCCCGGGTGGCGCTGATCTCGGCGCCCTGGGTCCGGTCTCCGAAGGCCTCTTCGTGTGGACTGCAGGCCTGGCCGTCATCATCGGCTTCACCATCTGGCTGACCTCGCGTAGCAGCTAACGGCGCGGGCGAACACTTTGCCGCTGCCACGACGGCGGCGTAGAAATTGAAGATCTTCGGCAACAGCCGAACTCAGAGAGGGAAAAAGGGGAACCATGGGCAACCATAGTGACGGCAGCTCGACAGGCTCGGGCACCGTAGCTACGGCTGGTCAGCACGATGAGGGGACATTCCAGGATCCTGGAATTCCTCCTCACCGTCCTCGACTCGCCGACAAAGACCCCAAGGCCGCCAAGCGGGCGGAGCGTCAGGTCGCCATCCTGTTCATCGTGTCCGTGATTGGCACCTTGGTCTTCCTGGTGGCGTACTTCGCCATCGACCTGACCAACAAGTCCACGACTCGTGACATCAGCCTGCAGAACATGCTGCTCGGCATTGGCACCGCCTTCGCAATGCTTGGCATCGGCACGGGCATTGTGCACTGGGCGAAGACCCTGATGCCTGACCATGAGGTCTCCGAAGAGCGCCATGAGCTGCGCTCCGAAGAGGACCGTCAGGCTGCTGTGGCCATCGCGGACACGATCATCGAGGAATCCGGCATCAAGCGCCGCCCTCTGATCCGGAACACCCTCCTGGGTGCGGTTGCGCTGGCTCCCCTGCCCGCTCTGGCCGTCTTCGGCGATCTGGGACCGCGTCCGGATGACAAGCTCGCACACACCATGTGGGCTCCCAAGGACGGCAAGCTCAAGCGCCTCACCCGTGATCCCGATGGAACGCCGATCAAGGCATCGGACGTCACCATCGGCTCCGCCTTCCACGTCATCCCGGAAGGGCTGAACGAGCTGGAGCACGGCAAGCTGAACGAGAAGGCCAAGGCCGTCGTCCTGCTCATGCGTCTGAACCCGGATGAGCTGCACCCCTCCCCCGGGCGTGAGAACTGGGCTTACAACGGCATCGTCGCCTACTCGAAGATCTGCACGCACGTCGGTTGCCCTGTGGCACTGTACGAGCAGCAGACGCACCACCTGCTGTGCCCGTGTCACCAGTCGACCTTCGACCTGACGCACGAGTGCGAGGTCATCTTCGGCCCGGCCAGCCGCCCGCTGCCGCAGCTGCCGATCACCGTCGATGAAGAGGGCTACCTGGTGGCCACGAGCGATTTCCATGAACCTGTCGGACCGAGTTACTGGGAGCGTGACGAGCATGAGCGCCGCCTCAACAGCTGAGCAATCCACCTATCAGGCGGAGACCAAGTTCGGCCGCTTCACTGACTTCGTCGATCAGCGTGTCGGCGGTTCCGGCATGCTGAAGGAGTTCGGCCGCAAGGTCTTCCCGGACCACTGGTCCTTCATGTTTGGCGAAGTGGCTCTGTACTCCTTCGTCATCCTCTTGATGTCGGGAACCTTCCTGACGTTCTTCTTCGATCCGTCCATGGCGGAGACCCACTACCAGGGCAGCTATTCGCCGCTCTACAACGTGGAAATGTCCGTGGCGTACAACTCCTCGCTGAACATCTCGTTCGAGGTTCGCGGCGGTCTGTTCATGCGCCAGGTCCACCACTGGGCAGCCCTGCTGTTCGTGGCCTCCGTGTCCGTTCACATGCTGCGCGTGTTCTTCACCGGCGCGTTCCGCAAGCCGCGTGAGCTCAACTGGGTGGTGGGCGGCGTCCTGCTCATCCTGGCCATGGCAGCCGGCTTCACCGGCTACTCCCTCCCCGATGATCTGCTCTCCGGCAACGGCCTGCGCATCATCGACGGCGTGATCAAGTCCATTCCCGTGATCGGCACGTGGATCTCCTTCTTCCTCTTCGGCGGAGAGTTCCCGGGCACCGCGATCATCGGCCGCCTCTACGTGCTCCACATCCTGCTGGTTCCGGCGCTCATCCTTCTGATGGTCGTCATCCACCTGTTCATGGTCGTGGTCCACAAGCACACCCAGTACCCCGGCCCGGGCCGCAACGACCGCAACGTCGTCGGCTACCCCCTGGGCCCGGTCTACGCCGCGAAGGCCGGTGGCTTCTTCTTCATCGTCTTCGGTGTGATCGCTCTGATGGCCGGTTTCTTCACCATCAACCCGATCTGGAACTACGGTCCTTACGACCCATCCCCCGTGTCCGCAGGCACCCAGCCTGACTGGTACATCGGCTGGGTTGACGGCGCACTGCGTCTGATGCCGGGTGTCATCGGTGCGATCGGCGGATACCGTCAGCACTTCGAGTTCATCATCTTCGACCACACGCTGACACTGAACGTGCTCCTGCCGGCCCTGGTGCCCGCCGGACTGGTCTTCACCGTCCTGTTCACCTACCCGTGGATCGAACGCTGGATCACCAAGGACAACCGCGAGCACCACGTGCTGGATCGCCCGCGGAACGCTCCGACCCGTACCGCCATCGGCGTGGCAGGTTTCGTCTTCTACTGCGTGATGTGGGCAGCGGCAAGCTCCGACCTCATCGCCACGCACTTCAAGGTGTCCCTGAACGACGTGACCTACTGGCTGCGTGCACTGTTCTTCATCGGCCCGATCATCGGGTTCATCGTCGCCAAGCGTGTGGCCCTCGCCCTGCAGCGCAAGGATCGTGAGATCGCCCTGCATGGTCGTGAGACCGGCCGCATCGTCCGTCTGCCGCACGGTGAGTTCATCGAGGTCCACGAGCCGCTGAACGAATACAAGCGCTACCGCCTGGTGGCCTTCGAATCCCCGAAGGCCCTCCCGGCAGAGCCGAACGCACAAGGTGTGGTGGACCGCAAGGAACGCCGCCGCGCGAAGTTCTCCAAGTGGTTCTTCGAGGATCGCGTCGCCCCGGTGACCCCGGCTGAGCTCGAATCGGCTCACGCCCACGGCCACCACGGTGAGGTCGAGTCCGGCGAGGAGACCAAGAGCCTGAGCCACTGATTCAGCGGCACGGAACTCCAAGGGCCCCCATCCAGGAAACTGGATGGGGGCCCTTTCGTATACCTGGACGGTTCCCTTGCCGGCGCCGTCCGCGGCCCTGACACGCCGAGACGCCGCGGGGCTGCAACCCGGCAGGGCCGGCCCTCCCCCCGATGGTCCTCGTGGACAAAGGAGGAAGGCGAAAGGGCCATCGCTCCCCCATCGCCACCCAGAATCCTTCGCCAGCAAGCCCCAGAGGCCCCTCAGGGGCGCGGAGGCGGCGCCGCCCGGTAGTTGC
>Ga0153950_1000726_pt1 | contig 14676 bp, 22 predicted proteins | sample TSNJ034MetaG_FD_104737 | JGI IMG/M metagenome (GOLD analysis project Ga0153950, IMG submission 104737) | Attine ant fungus gardens microbial communities from New Jersey, USA - TSNJ034 MetaG | ecosystem: Host-associated > Fungi > Mycelium > Unclassified | place: USA: New Jersey, Wharton State...
CCTGTTTATCAGCCGTTGGTATGTTGGACTGAATTCCTTTGTTATAATAATTCCCTGCCATTTCCGGATATCGGCGGTTGTTATTTCGTTTGCACGCTTATCCTCGAAGTATGGCAGTATATGATTCTTAATACGGCCTGTCTTGCCCTTGACCGTGGATGCCCTAATATGCAAGGTGATATCCTCCACATAGAGCGCACAGAGGGTTCCGAAGGTCATGTCAGGGCTTCCTTGCTGCCGTTCTAAAAAATTACGCTCCCAAGCGGCAGCTTCTTTCTTCGATGGGAAACCGCGCTTTAACTTCTGCCGCTGTTTTCCCGTCCAATCGGTGTATGAAAATTTGCAGTACCAGGTTTTCCTGGCTTCATCTTTGTAGCATGGCATAATGTCATTCCTCCTTAAATTTAGGTATATAAAATGTACTCTTGCCAGTTTGCCCCAGAAATGATATAATTTAACCGATAAGGGTTATATCTTCTTCCGGTGCGTCCGGCGAGAGAAATCTATGTGAAAGCCGTTCCTGTTTGCAGCAGGGGCGGTTTTTGTTATCTATAAGATATGCGTATTACTTTGTTGTAACAATTGATAATGACATCCAAAATGCTATCGCCTTTTTTGTATGTATATGTTGTTGCATCGATATTTTTGTTATATTTGGAATCACCCTTGTTTCCATATCTTTTTGACATTTCGGCTTCTGTTGAGTTAATCCCAAGTCCTTCTTTTGTCTGTTCGCCACTTCCGGCGATATCAACCCCTGTTACCGTTTCTTTTCCTTTGCCCGGTTTTGATGTGTATATAACATAGTTATCGTAATCATAATACCATGCCTCATCACCGCTTCCGATCTTACCAGACGATTTAGGTTCGCCGAGTTTGGCAAGGATTAAATCAGCATTGTCGCCGACATGTATATCAATGTTATTTCCTGTCATAAATTCAAATGGAGTGGTGTCGTTCGTGTATGCCATGGCTGGCATTGTTGATACGAATAAAATTACAAGCCCAGTTGCAAATATTTTCTTAATCTTTCTTTTCATAATTATAATTACCTCCTTTTCTGTTTGTCGAATAAGTTTGAAAAAAGTCGAACTCATGTTCTTGTTTTCATTGACATAGCGCCATCACAAGGATATAATAGACACATTGGCAAAACTGTAAAGTGTCATATTGACAAGGAGGGAGAATACATATGTCAATTAAGGAATATCAAAAACTAATCATTACGATGATTAAAACGATCAATGATAAAACTGTATTGGTACAAATATTTACAGTAATTAAAAACCTAATTGAATAGGTACAGCCGAGAGCAAGAAATTAATCTTGCTCTTTTTTTACGCTGCCGGCCACTGATCGTATATATTTTCTGAACGTTTCCTTGCTGCTTTCGTCCAGCTTCCAATATTCAACTATCATACTCATGATCAGATCATCACCATTTTTCAATATTTGTGTAGCGGCCTTAAAATATTCGTCTTCCTGCGGAATCTTTGCAAACATTTCTCCATGGCCATTCCGGAGCCATTCTTCATTAATTCCAAATTCAAGACATATAAGCTTTATCGTTCTATCCGATAACATTTTTCTTCCGTTTTCGATATCAGATATATGTCCTTGCGTTGTGGATATTCTTTCGGCAAAATCACCTTGTTTCAAATCTAATTCCCGTCTTATTATCTTTAATTTCTCGCTACTATTCAATATAATCACCTCCATAAATATCATAACATAAATAATATCACAATGCAACAAAAAAATACAAATAATGTATTGACAAATTAATCCAGGAGATATATAATAATCACATAGCAACAAAGAAAGCGAGGTGAACACATGTCAAGCTTGACCGATAAGGATTTGACAGAAGCTAGAGAATTAGCGGAAATATTTGAAATTCTCGGCGAAGATGCAAAAAGGATGGCCCGCGTATACCTTAATGCATTGCGGGATGCGCAATTAGCAACGAAGCAGGAAGATAAGAAAGTTGGATAAGGAGGTGACATTATGCCATCACCAATCATGCGGGCGACAGAGGTCGCGGAACTGATGAACGTATCACCGAATACGGCTTATAAGATCATTAAGCAGTTCAACGAGGAATTGACGGCGAAAGGCTTTTACGTTGTGGCCGGACGGATATCACGGAAATATTTTTACGAACGCACCGGTTTAGAGTTGCCGGATGCAGGAGGGTAATGCGGTGATTAGCAAGGGAATGGCAACGCAATGAGATGCGATGGCAAAGCTGCGCGACACAACGCTTAGCAATGGCAGAGCAAGGCGTTACGGGGCATTGATTAGCGAAGGCAAGGCGAAGGGTGACATTGCAAGGGAAACGCAGCGCGTTGCAAAGGCATAGCGCAGAATAACATGGCGGAGCATGGCAAGGGCGAAGCAGAGCATGGCGAGGCATTGCAAAGGAGTGGCGAAGCTGTGGGTAGCAGGGTATAGGCAGAGCATCGCTGGGCGTGGATAGCAATGGTAAGGCAATGAGGTTCAGAGCATAGCAATGGATAGGCAAAGCATGGTGGAGAAGCGCGAGGCAAGGGAAATGCGTGGCTGTGGATAGCAACGGCAAGGCGGGGCCACGGTGGGAATGGCGCGGCAATGGTGAAGCGGGGCGCTACATAGAAATGCAAAGGTAGCGAAAAGCGTAGCAAAGGAACGCACGGCGAGGGCAAAGCGAGGCGGGGAATAGTGAGGGAAGAGTCAAGCGAAGCGTTACAAAGCACAGCAAAGGCGAAGCTATGCACCGATTGGCAAAGGAAGAGCTAAGCACAACAACGCAAAGGTACAGCACAGTATTCAAAAACTAAAATATCAACAAAGAAGAGGAGAGAAGAAATGAAGGAATTGAAAGTAAGAATAACATTTACGGAGGAGATTTTGGGAACGGCAAGCAGTGATCCGGAGATTCACAGCACATTCATTGCATCTAACGCACCTGACGCACCGACACGGGCCGAAGAAGTAGCAGCAATCGGAGTTGATGAAGTGATTGAAAAATCAATGACCATCTTCCCGCGCAACAAAGAAGGGCATCCCATTATGTGGGATTATCAGGTAAAGGGATTTTTTAAAGATGCTTGTGGTTGCTTGCGAAAAGTGCCAAATTCGGCATCGTCGAAAATCAAGGCATATAAGAAGGAAATTGATGGATTGATTTTTGTGAAAGAGCGGATGATACCAATCGTTTTTACCGGAGAAATCGGAAACTGCCAGCGTCCGCTAAGAGGGCAGACAGCGCAGGGCGAACGAATTGCCTTAGCAAACAGCGAGACTATTCCGGCGGGTGCCTACATCGATTTTACGATCTCGTGCCTGTGTGATGCGCATATCAATGCTGTGAGGGAGTGGCTTGACTACGGAGCGTTGAGGGGCATGGGACAATGGCGGAACAGCGGCAAAGGCCGCTATTTGTGGGACGAGATGGATGATTTGGGCAATGTGATTGGAGGAAACCGTGACTTTGGAGCAAGAAAATAAGAAAATCGATTCGGAGTACTGCCACATCATCAAAGACGGCGCGCTGAATCCATTTGTGGTGCGGACTAATCCCGCCCGTGTGCGGCCGGAGAGGGAGCCGGAAGTAATCAATAAATAAAAAAGGAGAGAAGACAATGAAACTTAACGAAATTACCAGAACTTGCAACATCACAGTATTTGGATTTCCGGCATTTAAGGAACTCGAAGACATGGGAAACAAAACTGGAAATCAGGCTGTTATATCCACGTTACCAGCGGCGGTCATGCTGCATATTTACGGCATCGGCGAATATTTTGCTCCTATCATACCGCGCGGTACAATCTTCGGGAACACAAGTGAGATTATCGAAGCTGACCTGGATGTTAATCACGTATCTGTATTTACGGCCCCCGGCCTTGACACATATGGCCCGGACGAATTATTGATAGTAACGCAGCACAAGGCCACTATAGATATTTTGTCTGGCATGCACCCAGGAGCACCTGTTATAACGGCATCCGTATCCGCTGATGACATTAGGGACAAGGTGGTGGTCGGAGTGTTGCCGCCGCACTTGATTCAGTTCTGCAGAGCATTTTCAGCCGCCACAATCAAAGATTATAATGTGGCTGTGGATGGGGATATATCTGCGGATGACTTGGGGGATAGGCTGGAAGTAATGTCGCCCATTACCGTCAAGATAAACTAACATTTAAGGAGGTTTGAAAGAGTGGGCAAATTTGTGTTAACACCGTGTCGGCTTTGCGGAAAAAACGCAGTGGTTGAAAGATGGGCAAGTGGTGGAACAAAATATATGATTAAATGCAATAATCCAGATTGCCCTGTGCCGCCGGAAGGGTATCCGACAGGGAGAGACTTGGAAGAATTAAAAGAAGAATGGAACATTAAGCAACTAAATTAAAATCTGCAAAGAGAGGTGACAACAATGGGAAAGAAAGTAATAAGGCTGACCGCCCTGGATTACGCAGCACTACTTGCCGGTGAAGATTTTGGCACGGCATTTTGCAATATCGCGGGATGGATTTGGAGCCATGTAGAGCACAATCCCGGCACAGCCTATACAGCAGAAGAGGTGGCAGAACTGTTTAGCATACTGTTCAACATGCGCCATGGCAAAAGCAAAACCCCAGCTGCGGAGTCAGCCGGGGAATCGAATAAATAATTATACTGTCATCCCTTATTATGGGGGATTTAAGGAGGATTGTCAAGATGGGAATTGATCTGGAAGAGCTGGCGGCAAAAATTTCAGCCATAAACGATGCCGTTATCAGAATACCGGCCAGAAAAAAGGAGCCGGTACAGGGACAGCAGGTGATCCGCGTGTCAGAAGAGGCATACAACGCGCTGGTGGACATCTACAATGAATCAACGCTGCCGATGAAGGAATTGGCGTCTATATTAATTCTGAACGCGTCTAAGCGCGTGGTTTTCGATAAGGAGGGATGAATAAATGAATATAAAACTGAAAGAAATACGTATTGAAAATTTCAAAGGCATCAGGGAATTGACCGTGAATTTCCAGGACAGGACATATATTTTTGGTCAAAACGCCACGGGCAAAACGACCATCATGGACGGTTTCATGTGGCTGTTATTCGGCAAAGACAGTCTGGGTAGGGCAGATTTTAGTATCCGTCCAAACGACACGGACGGCAAAGTCATCAATAATGTTGTTATTAAGGTCGTGGCTTCCTTGGATGTCGATGGGCGAGAAATCATATTGACCAAGACCCAAGAACAGAATTGGGTAAAGAAGCGCGGGAGTGATGTGACAGAGCTTCAGGGCAATATTAACAGCTATGAAGTCAACGAAATTCCCAAATCCGAGAAGGATTACAAGGCGTACATAAGCGAGTTGATTAATGAGGAGCTTTTCAAGCTAATAACCAGTCCACGGGCGTTCACCTCCTTGAAATGGAAAGATCAACGAGATATTCTGCTGAAACTGGTTTCGAATGTGACCGATCTGGATGTGGCTGAAACCGACGAAAAGTTTGCCGCGCTGGCGCCGATGTTAAAAGATGCGTCCGTAGATGACTTGACCGCCAAAACAAAAAAGGCGCTGAAAGAACTGAACAAGAAACAGGCAGAACTGCCGGCACGAATCGACGAAGCCAACAAGGGCCTGGTGGATGCCGACTTTGCGGCATGCGAAGCCCAAAAAACAGATTTGGAAAGCCAGATCAAGGAGTTGGAGAGTCAGGAGGCTGACGCGTCTAAGGTCGGCGAGGCCATGGAAAACCTCCAGCGGGACATTGTCTGCAAGCAGTCCGAAATAGGGGAACTCCAGCGGCGGGAAAATGAAACGTTGATCAATCAGCGCCGGGAAATCCAAAAGCGGATAGACGGCGCAGAGGCGGTATTTACGCGGGCATTTAGGTTCCAGACCGAAATTGAGAACGACATACAGCACAAGAACCAGCTTATTGATGGATACAGGACGCTTAAGGAGTCATTGCTCAAAAAGTACAAAGAAACAGCGGCTATTGACATGGACATCAATGATTGTAACTGTCCCACGTGCGGCCAAGTCCTTCCTGCCGATCAGCAAGAAGAAAAGGTTGCGGAATTCCGCGAAAGCAAACAGAAATCTATCGACGATACTGTGAGTACTGGCAAGAAGGTTGCTGCCGACATCCTCACACTGGAATCGGACATCAAAGAGTTACAAGGGCAGCTGGAAGAATGCAAGGCTGACAAGATCAAACAGAATGCCCTAAAAACGGCAGCCATGAAAGAGCTTGGAGCCTTGCCGCAGGAGGTGGATTTAACCACGAATGGCGAGTATCTGGTCTTGTGGGAAGAGGTTATGCAGCTACAGGCGAGAGCCAAGGACATGGAAAGCGGTTCGGGCTATCTTGATCAGATCAGACGGCAAAAAGCTGGCTTAGTGGCAGAACTGGATAGCGTCAAGACCATTCTTGCCGGAAAAGACAATAATCAGCGGGTTAAGGATCGCATTGCAGAGCTACAACAAGAACAGCGATCTGTAGCGCAGAAAATTGCCAATCAGGAAAAAGGCTTGTTTCTTTTGGAAGAGTTCACAAGGGCCAAAATGGATATGCTGTCCACCCGGATCAATGAAAAATTCAAGTTGGTTAACTTCCGGTTGTTTGAAGATCAGCTGAATGGCGGGTGCAAGGAAACCTGTGAGTGCACGATTTACGGTGTGCCTTTTGAATCTTTGAGTTTTGCATTTAAAACAGTCGCCGGACTGGATATTATAATCGCCTTGCAAGACATTTATGGCACGACTGCCCCGATCTTTGTTGACAACGCGGAGTCTATTAATGGCTTTAATATCCCGGATGTGGCCGGTCAGTTAATTTTATTAATAGTGTCCGAAGACGAAAAATTGAAAGTTGAGGTATAGGAAGATGGCAAATGAGATACAGGAAGTCAAGATGGGAATCACCCAAGCTGGTATCGACTACGTGGTCGGGGAGCTGGACAAAAAGAAGGAAAAAGGACTTAAGTTTCCAGTCAACTACAGCATTACAAATGCAATGCAGTCCGCATTTTTGATGTTGCGGGAAGCGGAAAACAAAGAGGGGAAGCCGTTATTGTCTGTCTGTACCCAAGATTCCGTTGTCCAATCACTGATGCAGATGGCGACACAGGGACTTAATCCCATCAAAAAGCAATGCTATTTCGTTGCGTACGGGAAAAAGTGTTCATTGGTTCCGTCTTACTTCGGCACGCTGGCGATCCTTAAAAGGGTTACTAATGTAATTGGGGAGCCGGTGGCGAACATTATCTATAAGGGCGATACCTTTGAATACTCTTTCGATTTGGACACAGGCGAAACCGTCATTACGAAGCACGAGCAGAAATTGGACAATATGGATAATACCAATATTGGGGGTGCATATGCCATTGTTAGGACTGAAAATCAGAAGATTATTGAAATCATGAATATTAATCAACTGAAAAAGGCATGGGCGCAGGGAAGATCATGGCAAGCAGCAGAAAAGGGTGGCTATGACTCCAAAACACATACTAATTTCACGGAAGAAATGGCGAAAAAAACGGTGCTGAACCGGGCCTGTAAAAAACTGATCAATTCCACTGACGACAGTTCATTGATGGGACATGAGTTCCTGGAGGCGTATAACGACACGGAATCCAATGACACTTTGGATGTCGTAGCCGAACAAGTGGCGGTTACGATTGAAGAAAATGCAAACAGCGTTGATTTTGTCGAGGATGATCAGGCACCGGCAGCGGATGCGACACCAACGACACCAGCAGCACCGGAGCCAGCCGAAGAAGTGACCGAGGAAAAAGACCCATTTTAAGGAGAGCGCATGAAAGTAACAGACATTGAAACATGGAAGGACGTTGAAAATTATGAGGGATTGTATCAAGTTTCTACATGTGGAAAGGTTAAAAGCTTAAAAAGATTAGACTCTGTTGGTCGTAGAATAAATGAAAAGATTTTGAAGCCTGCAATTAGGTCCGATGGCTACTTGGTTGTAGTCCTATATAGAGCGGGGGATGGAAAGCAATTCCCCGTCCATCGGCTAGTTGCAATAGCGTTTATTCCGAATCCGAAAAACCTTCCAGAGGTTAATCATAAGGATGAAGACAAATGCAATCCGCACGTTAAGAATCTAGAATGGATGTCACATCGAGCTAATTCGAATTACGGAACCGCTAGATTACGATCTGTGGCAAATACGGATTGGGAGAGAAGAACTGCAAATATCAACTGGGCAAAAACTGTTTTGAAGCATGATTATGTAGCAATAGGAAAGAAAAACGGGAAGCCTATAAGACAATTCAGTAAACATGATGAATTAATTATGGAGTTTGATGGAGCGAGGCAGGCTTCTAGAAAATTAAATATTGCACATCAAAGCATAACAGCTTGCTGCAAAGGAAGAAAAAGAAGTGCAGGCGGATTTATCTGGAGGTATAGAGAGGAATCGCAATTATGAAGTTAACAATATTAGGAAGCGGCTCGTCTGGAAACTGCTATCTGTTACATAACGAAGCGGAGTGTTTGGTCATAGAGGCTGGGGTGCCATTCAGAGAGGTGAAAAAGGCGCTGAACTTCGATGTTGACAAAATTCACGGTGTGATAGTGACCCACGAACACGGAGATCACGCCGCGTATATCAATCAATATTTGCAAGCAGGCATACCGGTTTTGAGGCCGTGGCATGAGTCCGGCATAGATGCATTGTCATATCCTCTTACGGCTGGGTTCTTGCCGTTTACGGTCAAAGTTTTTGATCAGGTGCATGACGTTCCCTGCTATGGCTTTCTGATTTCCCACAGGGAAATGGGGCGGCTGCTTTTTGCAACCGATACCGAGTACGTAAAATATCGGTTCAAAAGCTTGAACCACATCATGATTGAATGTAACTACAGTGTGCGCCTGATACGGAGTGCCTACCATGAGGGATTGAGGGACCGCGTGAGGATGACTCACATGGAGTTAGAGACCTGCAAAGACTTTATCCGGGCCAATCAGAGCAAAGATCTGAAATCGGTCTGTCTGATGCACTTGTCCGACCAGACAAGCGACGAAGGAGGATTCCGGCGAGAGATAGAGGAATTGGTGACGTGTCCGGTCTACGTGGCGGATAAGGGATTGGAATATGAATTATAAGGAGGGGACAAATGAACAGAGTAATTTTGATCGGGCGCTTAACCGACGATCCGGATGTGCGTTATTCGGATTCGGGTACCACGGTAGCCAAATTCAGCGTAGCAGTTGACCGCAGGTATAAAAAAGATGGGGAGCAGAGCGCAGATTTTCCCCGCATAGTAGCATTTGGAAAGACGGCTGAATTTATCGAAAAATATTTCAGAAAGGGAAACCGGATCGTGCTTGAGGGAAGATTACAAACCAGCTCTTACACGAACAAGGACGGGCAGAAGGTCTATACCACGGACGTAATTGTTGACCAGGTGGAATTTGGTGAAAGCAAAGCCCCTTCTGCCAATAACGGAGGCGATTATCAGCCAACCAGCCGACCGGCCCCGTCAAGCGCAATCGGTGACGGATTTATGAATATCCCTGATGGGGTTGAGGACGATGCCCTGCCATTTAACTAAGGAGGTCAGCAGATGGTAATACAAATTGATTCACGCGAAAAGGCCCGCGCAATCCGCAAGATCGTAGAAACATTTGATCAGCAGGGAGTACAGCACTTTATAAGTAAGCTTCATGTTGGTGACTACATGAATTTTGATAACCCGCGGCTGATCATTGACCGCAAACAAAATCTGACGGAACTGACAAGCAACGTCTGCCAAGGCCACAGGCGGTTCACAGACGAACTGCGGAGGGCGCAGGAAATCGGGGTAAAGGTGATTGTTTTGGTCGAGCATAGCAATCAGATCAAGAGCATTGATGATGTGCACAAATGGACTAATCCCCGCCTAAAATCATCCCCTAAAGCCGTCACCGGCGAGAAACTGGAAAAGATACTGAAAACCATGGAACGGAAGTATAACACGGAATTTCTGTTTTGTGACAAGCTACACACGGGGACACGGATAATTGAACTCTTGGAAGGGCGTGAGGCAAATTGATTAGCCGGAAAATGGAGGCAATAAAAAAGGCAGAGTCAAAGCAAAAGCGCGCCTTGATCGAGGCAGAGAACAGGTCTTTTATGGACTGGCGAAAAACGCGACTCTTTCAAGTGTGTAGATTGTTGCGGCTCTTGGATCAGTTGATTCCGTTGTATCCTCCTTTTTCAGATGAGCAGTGTATAGCTGTTGAAATGATGATTCAAAACGAGCGAAAATACCAAGTTCTTGCAAGCGGGACAAGGGAGGAGCAGGAGGAAATGAGACGACAGGATGAATGAGCCGTGGAAGGAATTCACAAAAGACGAATTTAACACAGAAGCGCCCTACTCCCTCTTGTTCAGTCACAAGGATGATGGTTTTGCCTACATGCAGCTATTCAATGCGTTGTCAGCCAACGCCGAGCGGGCAGGATTTAAGCGTTTTGGAACAATGGTTAAGGCTTACTTTGCCCAGCATGAGGAACGAAAAGGCGGCATAAACAGCGTTGTCAACAACCTGACCAACTTCCGGGATCAGCCAATTGAGCTTTTTACCGGCGATTGGATGGCTGACGATCACGGCATTGTCCGGAGAAATGACAATCAGGGAATGGACGTGGCTTGCATCCACCCGATTCTGCCGGTGCAGCGGCTGGTAAACATCGACGATGGAACCGTGCGCTTGAAACTGATGTTTCGCCGGGATTTCAGGGATTGGAAAGAAGTAGTGGCCGACAAGAGTATGTTATTCAGTGCAAGGGAAATAAAAAAATTGGCTGACAGGGATGTTTCGGTTTCCGACAAGAACGCATCATATTTGGTGGAATACCTCCAGGATATTGACGATCTGAACCACAACACAATTCCCGAGGTGCAGTCAGTAAGTCACCTTGGGTGGACATCTAACGGGATGTTCAGTCCTTACATGAAGAATCTGGAATTTGATGGGTTGGACAATTTCCGCAGTATATTCCAGGCCGTCCGAACGCATGGAACGTTTGAGGAATGGCTTGAGATCGCGAGAGACGTGCGAAAGACCAACTCGCCGGCCCGGATTGCCCTGGCGTCAAGCTTTGCATCGGTAATCCTTAAGACGATCGGAAAACTGAATTTTATGGTTCATTTTTGGGGCGGATCGGGAACCGGTAAAACAGTTGCCCAGCTGCTTGCAGTATCCGTGTGGGCAGACCCTGGCGACGGCGCGGGCTATATGCAGACGTTCAATGGGACCCTTGTGGGACTAGAACAGCAAGCGAGTTTTGTCAACAACCTGCCGCTGGTTCTGGACGAATTTCAGCTGGTGAAAGACAAAAAATCCTTTGAACAAGCAGTCTATATGCTGTGCGAGGGAGTGGGCAAGACAAGGGGAGCTAAGACCGGTGGACTGCAAAAGACGCCTGTATGGAAGAATTGTATTATCACGTCCGGAGAAAGCCCGATCACCCATGCGGCATCCGGTGCCGGAGCTATGAACCGGATTATAGAGATCGAATGTCGGGATAACCTGTTTGCCGACGCGCCGACGCTATTGGACGGTATCCGACATAACTACGGACATGCCGGAAAGCTGTTCATGGGCTTCATGACCGCAGATGCGGCGAGAGAAAAGGCGGTGGGGCTATACAAGAGCTATTATCAAGACCTTGGTACGGCCAGCACGGAAAAACAGACCATGGCGGCGGCTGCCATCCTCACGGCGGACGCTCTGGCCACGGAATGGCTGTTTTGCGACGGTAGAGGGCTTACGGTGGAGGATATTGAAAAATACCTGCACAGCAAGGATAACGTAGACGCTGGGCTTCGAGGGTACGAATACATACAAGAGTATTACGTGAGCAATTCAGCCAAATTTGAGGCCAGTTTTGATCCCTGTTTTGGCACCGTCATGGGTGACGAATTGCGATTCATTAAGCGTAATTTCGAACAGGTGTGCGAAGATGGTGGCTATAATCCCAAGGCCCTTCTGTCATGGCTTGATCAGGCGGGCAGGTTGGACAAGGGAAAAGACAGTCTGTACAAGTCAACTAAGATCAACGGGACGGCTACTCGTTGCGCATGTATTAACATGGCGGAGTCCCTGCAAATAGAGTTTGATCCGGTCGGAAACACGGATTTGCCGTTTAAATAGGCGACCGTTACAGGAAAAACGCAAAAAGTTACGGGATTTTTAGCAGTTCTGTAACCGAAGAATGTAGCATTTATGCGGGTTTGAGGGGCATGGTTACAGGGTTACAGAAGTTACAGACTTTTTATAAGCTTATAGGGAGACACATTGCGAGAGAAAAAAAACATGTTTTACATACACCTCGCGCACGTGAGAAAAAAACGTTGTAACCCTGTAACCCTGTAACCGCACCCTCTAAAGCCAGTAAAATCAAGGGTTTACGGTTACAGACAGTTGTAACCCTCTGTAACGGAAAGGAGGTAGTATGACGGATAAAGAGGCTCAAAACAGCTTCAATGATGTCTGGTTGAATTTTTGGAACAAGTACAAAGACCTTTCATCAAAAGATGATTACGCCAAAATATGGGAAGCGCTCCACGAGGAATCTATCAACATGAAAAAGAAGTATCCACTGCTGGAAGAAGCGATCAGTCGGATGACATCCGAAATTATTGAGCGGGTCAGAGGTCGGGGAAGGATTTCCGGCGATTACCACCGGCCGCCAACATAGGAAAGGAGATAGGAACATGAAATACAACGAGCAAGTTTTTCGCGACATGCCGAGCAGCGAAAAAATAGAAATAATTAAAAATGAATTAAATTTAGCAACACATAACGCAACCACGAAGGCCGATCTGCTGATGATGCTGGGATGGATGTATGAAGAATACATTTCTGGCAACCAAGATGCAGATGGAAATTGTAGCGAGGAGTTAAGCGCTGACTGGAGGTATTGCCCGAATTGTAACCGGTGGTTTGACGATGGGCTTCGGACGGCGAAAGATGACAGATGGGCAAATTGAAATGTTCGGGCGAATTTAAATTTGATGGAGGTAGTAAATGAAAGAGATATTATTTAAAGCAAAGGGTAAAGACGGTGAAGGTTGGCGCGAGGGGTATTATTGGCAGACTGATGAAACCACATATTGCGTACAGAGTGATTATGAAAATAATCCGGAAAATACTAAACATTATCTGTTATTTGATTGGATGACGGACTGGGGACTTCCGAATCGGAAGTTACAGATGGATATTGTCCCCGAAACGCTATGTCAATTTACTGGCCTTTGGGACAAGAACGGGCGAAGAATATTTGAAAATGATATTGTTAGATGCAAAAAGCGAGGGGCTGCATTTCATCGGGTAACAGTGTCCTGGAATGAGGTTGATGCAAGGTATGACATACTGCTGGGAGACGGTTTGAGATTTCCTATAATTTTACCTGAATACGGAAATGACCAGGAGATTCAGGGAAAAGATTATGAAGTTATCGGCAATTTCTGCGATGGGTAAATTAAAGCTAGATTGATCAGAAAGGCGGTGAGGATATCAAGCATGGACTTGGAGAAGAAAGCAATTGAGAGAATACAGATAGCCAGCGACATGAGCTTGCACCATTACGGGCAGCCTCTGGTATGTACATATTCAGGCGGGAAAGATAGTGATGTGATGCTGGAATTGTTTAAACGTTCGGGTGTGCCATTCGAGGTTCACAATAGCCACACGACAGTTGATGCACCACCGACGGTATATCATATCAGGGAAAAGTTTAGAGAGTTGGAATTGATGGGGATTGAAGCAAATATAACAATGCCTACATACCAAGGCAAGCAAATAACAATGTGGACATTAATTCCAGACAAAAAAATGCCGCCGTCAAGGACAATGAGATATTGTTGCTCGGTTTTGAAAGAAACAGGGTGTGCTAACCGTTTCATTGCTACTGGTGTCCGGTGGGACGAAAGTAATGCAAGAGCAGATAGAGCAGCTTACGAAACCATCACTTCGGCTAAAAAAAACAAGACAACAATTTCTGATGAAATCATGCTAATGAACGACAATTCGGAGAAACGGAAATTAACAGAACACTGCATGAAAAAAAACAAGATGGTTGTCAATCCGATTATTGATTGGACGCACCGCGATATATGGGATTTCATCAGGTCGGAGCGGATAAAGTACAACAAGCTATATGATTGGGGATATAGGCGGGTTGGCTGTATCGGATGCCCTATGTCCGGTATGGGGAGATGGAAACATTTCGCAGACTTTCCGACTTACCAAAGAGCATATGTAAGAGCATTTGACAGGATGTTAGAACGATTGGATGCGCGAAAGGGATGGAAAAACGGGTGGGATGTTTTCCTTTGGTGGATGGAGGATAAAAACGTGGAAGGGCAAATGAGCCTTGCCGATTTTGCAGAAGAATCAGAATGGTAATTGGGATTGACAAATAAAGAAAAGGGGAAAAGAGGTTTGCGGCCGCAAGAAAGAGTACTCTTTACTCCCGGAATAAAAATGAACAATGCGATATATACAGTACATACCGGGAACAACGCCGGTTTGCTATCCCAGGTGGTTGATCTCTATTTCAAGGCCGGGGATACAGTAGCAGACGTCACATACGGCAGAGGGGCATTTTGGAGGGAAGTTGACCAGGACAAATATACAATTGTTGGGACTGACATAAAAACAGGAACCGATTTCCGGTGTCTGCC
>Ga0153950_1000727_pt1 | contig 14671 bp, 17 predicted proteins | sample TSNJ034MetaG_FD_104737 | JGI IMG/M metagenome (GOLD analysis project Ga0153950, IMG submission 104737) | Attine ant fungus gardens microbial communities from New Jersey, USA - TSNJ034 MetaG | ecosystem: Host-associated > Fungi > Mycelium > Unclassified | place: USA: New Jersey, Wharton State...
ATCAGCTAACACCTCCTTTGCAAACTCGGCGTAGGCGGCGGCAACCTTGCTGTTTTTGTCGTAGGCGAAGATGCTTTTTCCCACGGCGCTGATTTCAGCGGCTTTCACCGCCACGGGGATTTCCGTCTTGAAGATTTTGAGTACGCTGCCATACCCTTGCCGCAGGGTGTCCGCCGTTGTTTTCGCCAGATTGGTGCGCATGTCCACAAGGGTGAGCAATATGCCGTCCACCTTTAGATTGGGGTTGATCTGCCGCCGTACTTTCGTGATGGTTTTCATAAGCTGCGTCATGCCCTTTGCGGGAAGATAGTGCGCCTGCACGGGAATGATTACGCTGTCCGCCGCTGCCAATGCATTGATCGTAATCATGCCCAGGCTCGGCATACAGTCGATCAGCACATAGTCGTAATTCTTCTTGACATCGTTCAGGTAGCTTCGCAGGGTAAATTCCCGGCTCATGGCGTTTACCAGCGTCATTTCCATAGAGGATAATTCAATGCTGGACGGTATCAGGTCAACACCTTCCTCATGACGCAAAATCCCCTCATTCGGCTGGATCGGCTCATCATGGATCACCTTTTCCATGAGGGTGGAGAGGGTGACAGTCAGATTGTCCTGGTTTGGCCATCCCAAGCAGGTTGTCAGGTCGGCCTGCGGGTCCGCGTCCACAAGCAGCACCTTTTTTCCTTGCATGGCAAGGCCGATGCCGAGATTCGCCGCCGTGGTGGTCTTGCCCACGCCGCCCTTCTGGTTGGCGATGGCAATTACTTTGCTGTTCGGCATTCCGGTTTTCCTCCTTCCAGATAGATTTAGCCGCCCCGGAGGGAACGGCTATGTATCGGAGGAAATGAAAAAAGCCGTTTGCTCTGTAATAAAGCAAACGGCTTCAATGTATGTATTCAGTCTTTGGATTGCTTCGGAACAAGCCGGATAACGGGCTGTGGGGGCGGGGGATCGCCGCCTGCCGCTTTCCATCCGGCCTTGAACGAAATGCGAACCAAATCGAAAAGTGCGGATTGGGCTTCGTCGTATTCGCGGCGATCAATAAAATCGGAAAAGGCTTGTTCAAACGGATTGGATTCCATTGCTATCACCCGCCATTATCCTGTCGGACGGCCTGACTTTCACCCGCTTGACCGGGGCTTTTACCGCCTTTAACATGACCTCATCCACAATATCCGTGTATCGTCCCTCTTGGAGCAGCTTGTTTCTGAAATCGTTCAGGCAATATATGAGAAGCCGCCATTCGGCCTCAGTCAGATAAATCTTTGTTTTTTTCATTGTGCATTCCTCCTCGTGCTTCTATTATATATGGAGAGAAGCGGAGAGGACAAATGTGCGAACAAGAAAAACCGCCTACAAAATTTTTATTTCGTAGACGGTTGAAATATATGATTTTATCCGTTATTTGGATTCAGCTTGGCATTTTTGCCTTATTGAGAGATTGCCTTACGATAGCCACATCGCCTCAAACCCGCATGAACACAGGATTTTTCTTGATTTTTCTCTACCTGACGCAAAAAACGCTTCTTCAACGAATGGTATGCCCGCGATATTTCCCGTAAAATCCGAAGCTCCCAAAGGTTGCGCGGCTCCGCTGGCGTTCCGCTCTCTTTACCTCTTTACGGGTATACCAAAGACCCGGAAAACCCCAAACGCTGGATTGTGGACGATGAAGCCGCCGAGGTTGTGCGCCGTATCTATAAGCTGTGTATCGACGGCATGAGCGAATACAAGATTGCCGACCAGCTTGAAAAGGGCGAAATCCTAAAGCCTACGGAATATTGGAAAAGCAAGGGGATTCGTAAGCCGGGTAAAAAATCGTCGTTCAAGGACAGCCCCTATTACTGGTGTAAAAGCACGGTCAATAAAATCCTTTCGGCACAGGAATACTGCGGTGACATTATCAATTTTAAGACATATTCCAAATCATTCAAGGACAAGCGGCGGTTTGAAAACGCGGAGGAAAACTTCGCTATCTTTGAAAATGTCCACGAGCCGATCATTGACCGTCAAACATGGGAAACAGTACAGCGTACACGGGAAGGCAACAAACGGCGGCAACCAAAGAACACGGAAAAGAATATGTTTGCGGGCCTTTTGTACTGTGCCGATTGCGGGCGCAAGCTCCATTTCAATGTCAACCATCCCAACAATCAAATCAAATATTTCAACTGCTCCAATTATCGCGGCAATCGCGGCCTGTGCAACGACACGCACTACATACGGGCCGACGCGCTGGAACAGGTGATGTTGTTGGAGCTTCGGCGCATGACGGCATTTTTGCAGGATAAAGAGGAAAGTTTTGTAAATCTGCTGATGGATAAATCCGTAAAAGAAGCCAAGCGCGAGGCCAAACGCCGGGAGCAGGATATTATATCCATGACGGGCCGATGCCGGGAACTCGACGAGCTTTTCACGAAAACCTATGAGGACAACACAAGCGGAAAGCTCTCGGATGAACGGTTTATGATGTTATCGAAACGGTATGACGATGAACAGCTTGCGCTTAAAAAGAAAATCGCCGCCCTGCAAGCGGAAATTGACGCAGACGAAAAACACAAGCAAAGCGCGGCCAACTTCCTGCGGACGGTAAAGCGATATACCGAAATTGAGGAGCTAACCCCGGTTATCGTGAATGATCTTGTGGAAAAGATTGTTGTACATCAGGCGCAGGGCGTGGGTAAAAGCAAAACGCAACAGCTTGAAATTCATTACAACTTTGTCGGCGTTCTGGATGTGCCGGAAGTGGCGGCGGTTCCAAACAGCATTATGATTGACACAAGGCAGGGCGTGGCGGTTGAATACATTACGCGCAAGGCCGGATAACGAAAACAGGAGCAGCCGCTTGGCTACTCCTATAAACGGAATGTTCAGTGTCGTTATGAACATTCGACATGGTCGAGGCGACAGGATTTGAACCTGCGGCTTCTACGTCCCGAACGTAGCACTCTACCAAACTGAGCTACGCCTCGATATGAACTGTGTAGCTTTCATCGGTATTATATAAAGTACCATAAATGGCCATCTTTGTCAACCTCATATAATATGCCGGCCACGCTCTACGCATGAAAGAGGTTTTCAAGCGAAAGCCTAAGGGGATCGAATTTTGAATCCTTGTTAGACCTCCAGTACTTGGCTGAAATATTTCAGCGGCTTGCAGCAGATTATGAAGCGCTTCTTTTTCAAGCTGACATTCTTCCGTCCGACATCAATCAGCTTGAGCAGTTTAACGCCAGCTTTCTCAAGATATTCAAGTTATAGGCCACATGCTTGTTTAACGTATGGTCGGCGTCTTCTCTGAAAGTAACATCCAAATGCCAGTGATCGCTCTCCACCATCCAATGTCCACGTGCTCTGGCAACCTCTTTCGCGTCAGACGCCAGACTGCTGATGAAATAACGTGTTTGCATTGTCACTTGGCTGTTTTTTGTTATGGTATTACGCGTCATGGCAATGGACTTTAACCCTGCCCAGTCTCTGATGTTCATCAATTCGTTAAAATGATCTTGAAATCCCTGTAGATAGTCCGGCGATACCATTTCAAACGCCCGACTTATCGTATCATGCGAGGATATCCCATATTCCAAAACAAAATATTCGCGCAAGAATTCCTCATGTTCTCGACCAAAAACCTCTATCTCTTCCGGATCGTTGCATTTGCTATCATCGCAAAAAATGATATCCCGATGATTTCACTCAGCTTATGCTTCACTTTCCACTGCTGACGTGTATCGAAACTCTCCACAATTTTCAGATATGACAACGCTTTTTCCACTCTACTCAGCCCTTTAGACTGATATACCATACCGCACTTTCCTTCCATGATTCCGCTCGGCTATGCTCCGTAACCGCCTCCATTTTGTTCATCATTGGCTGTTCCAAAATCGTCAGCTGGGCGATGGTGACACCGCTGGTCCTGTTCATCGGTTGTAAAATCGGCCGATTATCTCTTGGGCGGGGTGGAATAGCGATCGTACCCTATCTGGTCGCCGAAATAATAATTCTATTTCTCATCACCTACATTCCCACGATTTCGATGCTGTTGCCAAGCCTGATGGGCTATGCTTGATGAATTGGAGGAAATCTCGAGATCATGGGGCTCGGTCAGAACAGCTTAAGGGCATAAATAAGCCGGAGGCCATCACCGATTAAAGATGACCTCCGGCTTTTGTTCGTCCAAGTAAATCTGAATACTTATGAACAAAGAGCAGTGATACCGCTATTAGGACAAATGCTTATAATCGACCACTCAATATGTCAATAGCTTCCCAAAGACCTAGCAAATAGCTGGCGCCAAGGGCACGGTCATAAAGCCCATAACCAGGTCGAGCTTTTTCTCCCCAGATCATGCGACCATGGTCGGGACGGATATATCCATTAAACCCGCTTTCACACAGCGCCATGACCACTTCGAACATATCCAGGTCGCCACAACTGCTTAGATGGGCCGCTTCATCAAAGTCCTTTGGTGACAAATGGCGCACGTTGCGAAGATGGGCAAAATGAATCCGCCCCTCTTTTCCAAACTCCCGAAGCATAGCGGGAATATCATTGTCCACGCTGGATCCCAAGCTCCCAGTGCAAAAGGTCAAGCCATTATACCGGCTGTTGTTCAAGGCAAGGAACTCGTGAATATTCTCGGCGTTAGTGATGACTTTCGGCAAGCCATAGAGCGGCCATGGCGGATCATCCGGATGAATTGCCATCTGAATATCCAATTCCTCCGCTATTGGAACAATTGCGTCCAAAAAGTATTTCATGTTTTTCCAATATTTTTCAACGGATACATCCTGATAAAATTCGATATCCGCCGCCATTTGGCCCAGCCGCTCCGGCTCCCATCCCGGCAGGGAATAACCGCCGGATTTTCCCAGCATAGCATCTGCCATAGTGCTGGGATTCAGCTTTACAACTTCATCATGGCGATATGCCATGACCGTACTGCCGTCTTCCAGTGGAAATGCCAGGTCGCTGCGTGCCCAGTCAATCACAGGCATAAAATTGTAACACAGACATTTTACACCCACCGCATGCAGATTACGCAATGTAGCAATGTAATTTTCAATATAGCGGTCACGGGCGTCTAACCCCTTTTTAATGTCCTCATGAATATTAACACTTTCTATAACTTCCATTTCCAATTGGGCATCGTTCACCTCATTGCGAAGCGCTTGCAGACGCTCAAGTGGCCAAACCTCTCCAACCGGGATTTTAAGGCAGGTTGCAACTCCAGAGATACCTGGTGTCTGGCGGATCTGCTGTAGTGTAACACTGTCATCACCGTCCGGGAACCAGCGCAGAATCATCTTCATATGTTTGTTTCCTCCATTTGCATCATAAAAAAACGGGTAAAGGGAGTCTTTACCCGTTGGCCGTTCAAACTTGTGTTACAGGGATTTGATTTCTTCCCAAACGCCATCATCAATGAAAACGCCTTGTTCTGTGTTTTCTTTTTTATATAGCACATAATCCTCACCAGGGTACCAGATCGCGTTATTTCCTTCGGCAAGTTTTGCGCTCTTGATATGCGCTTTTGCTTTTTTGACGGCTGTGGAGATATGCTGTGCATCAGATAGGCGGGAAGGGTCAATTACGATAAAAACCTGTGATGCGCCGCCACAGCTGCCTTTACCCACGTTGTCAATATCCGCGGCGCCGATACCATCGGTCAAAACCGAACCGAGGATATCCAGCATAAAGGCGAAAGACGAGCCTTTCCAGTAGCCCATTGGCAGTATGCGCATGGATTCCTCAATCGCGCCCGGATCATCAGTAATGTTACCGTCTTTATCAAAGCCGCCGGGAAAAGGCAATTTTTTTCCTGCCTGACGAACTACCTGCAATTTTCCATAGGCATATTGCGACATAGCCATATCGATCATCACAGGCTCTCCATCATCGCCGGGGCAGGCCATGACAAAGGGATTGTTGCCGATCTTACACTCCGCCCCGCCCCACGGGGGCATGCAGGATTCTGTATTCGTCCAGGAAATGGCCACATATCCTTTACGTGCCGCATAGAGGCCGTAGCTGCCGCCACGCATCCAATGGGTAGTATTGCGCAGGCCTATCATACCAATACCATGCTTTTTCGCAAGCTCAATCGCGCGGTCGGTGCAATACAGCGAGTTCAAAATACCGGGGCCCATATTCCCGTTATATACCGATACCGCGCCAAAGCTTTTTTCCAGGGCAGGTTCTGCATTTACATCTACCCAATTGTCTTTCACATAACCAATGAAGCGGGGGACACGGTTTGCGCCATGGGAATAAATGCCGTCCCTGCTGGATTCCGCATGGATTGCGGCACAGGTTTCGGCCTTTGCCTCTCCCATACCATATTTTATGAAAACCCGCTTGAATTCGGCTTTCATTTCTTCAAATGGAACTCTCATTCATAATCTCCTTTTCCAGTACATCGTCTTGTCCTAAAGATAGGCTGTCATTATTTATGCTCCAAATACCAGGTTCGGCAGACATAATACAATCTGTGGAAACAATGCCAGAATCGCAACAACAATGAGTACAGAAGCTATGTAAGGAATCGCGTCCTTTGTATATGTTTCGATTGGACAGTCCAAAAGTGAACAGGTCGTATACATGGTAACTCCGACAGGCGGCGTCATTCCACCCATGGTGTTGATCAGCATAAACAACATACCGAAATGGACAGGGTCAAATCCCAATTGCTTGACAATGGGAAGAAAGATGGGAACCAGAATCAATACGTTTGCTGTTGCTTCCATAAACATCCCAATTACGAAAAGGAACGCAAGGATAACGAACAGAACAACATATCGGCTCCCGGAAATGCCGATGATAAAGGAGGAAAGGAATTGGGGAAGCCGATCGGTGACAACCGCATAACCGAACACCGCCGCGCAGATGATTATGAACATGATGACGCCCAAGTCCTTGGCGGATTGGCGAAGTACCAGCCACAACTTTTTGTAGGTCAATTCCTTGTACACGAATTTTCCAATGACAAAAGAGTAAACGACGGCAAACGCACCAGCCTCGGAGGCAGTGAAAGCTCCAGAGCGGATACCAACAATCAGGATGACCGGGAACATCAGTGCCCAGAAGCAATCCACAAGACCCTTCCAAATTTCCTTGGGCGAAGCAGGCTTGTCGGTCAACGCTACATAACCGCGTTTCTTGGCGAAAAGCGTCGTGGTAATCATCATGCCGGCCATAATCATCAATCCAGGAATAAATCCGCCCATAAACAATCTGCCAATGGATACCTCGCCGGTAACGCCATACAAAATCAAGCCTACAGATGGGGGAATCGTTGCGGTAATCAGGCCGCCCATGGCCAGAATCGCCGCGATGAAGCCCTTGGAATACCCCTGCTTAATCATATCAGGGCCAAGAATTCTCGCTTCCATAGCCGCGTCAGCCGTAGCAGAGCCGGATACGCCGCCCATCAGCGCACTTAGCACCAAGCTCACCTGTGCAAGGCCGCCCCTCATATGGCCGGTCATCAATTTGGCAAAATGAATCATCCGGCGGGTGATTCCCGTCTCGTTCATCAGGTTGCCCGCTAAAACGAAGAATGGAACCGCTAGCAGCGGAAAAGATTGTGTGGACGAAATCATCTTCTGTACAACAACCTGAAGGGGTATTCCGTCAATAATGAAATACGGAACGCTGGAGATCCCGATTGTAAAAGCCAGTGGCAGCCCAAGGACAAGTAAGATTAAAAATAATATACCTACAACACCCATTAGGCAGTACCCCCATAGTTTTCCGCATTTTCCAAATCTTCATCCAACTGCGCGTAGTATAGCTGAGCATAATCGCGCCTTGTAAAGTTGCGGATATTTTGATAAATGCGGCGGATAATCGTTGTCAGCATCAACGCGCATCCTACGGGTCCGGCGGCTGTCACCAGCGAATAGCTAATAGGCAGTGTGTTGAAATAGCGTTGATAGTTTTCAATGCAAAGGCGTGTCCCATAAACTACTGTCATGGCGCAGAAAGCAAACATCAGAAAATTGTTGAGCAAAATTATAATGTTTTGAACTGTCAGGGGGAATTTCTTTGTAATCATATCGAATCCTACATGCTTATTCTGGCGCAATGCCAGGTCGGCGCCAATGAAGCAAACCCAGCAGAATAGCATTTGCGCCGCATCAACAGACCAGGCAACCGATATGCCGAACCAACGGAACACTGCCGCAAAGAATACGAGGAGAATCAGCAGCGCCAGAAAAACTACGACAAAATATTCCTCTAACTTAACGATCAGCTTCATTTAGAAACCCCTCCGATTATCTATTTCCCAAGCTCCGAGTCAATTTTGTCTTTCAGTTCCCGGTAACCCAGTTCGTCATAAACTACTTCGGTGACGGTTTTAAACGCTTCGATATCACAGTCAACAATTTCCAGGCCGGCGGCAGTCAACTGCTTTTCGTATTCCGCTTCGCCAGCTATCACTGCTTCGGATGCAAAAGTGCCGCCATTATAAGCTTCTTCAACCAAAATGGCCTTGTATTCATCAGGTAACGAATCAAACCAGGATTTGGAACCAACAATCCCTGTCAACAGATAGAAATGATTGGTTTTTGACAAATAACTGGTTACCTCGGGGATAGAAGCGCCAACGGCAGCGGAATAGTGAACCTCAACGCCGTCAATAACCTTTTGCTGCAAGCCTTGATATGCCTCAGCCCACGGCATAACAGTTGCGTTTGCACCCATAGTCTCTACCGTGCGGGTAACAACAGGGGAACCGGAAGAACGAATCCGCTGCCCTTTTAAGTCGGCAGGGGCGGCAACCGCATTTTTGGTGAAGAGATGGCGGGTTCCCTGAAAATAATTAAAAGCAATGACTTTTAGTCCGTGAGAATCGAATTGATCCGCTAATTCTTGATAGGCAGTGGTGTCCAGAAGCTTAAGCATTTCATCGTAGCTGTCCACAAGATACGGAGCGCCAAAAATACCAAATTCGGTTATGTAAGCACTCAAGCGACCGGGGTCGGTTAGCATGGCGACATTGGTTCCAACCTTGGCCTGTTCAATAACATCCTCATCAGGACCAAGCTGTGAGCTGGGGAATATCTGAATTTCCACTGCGCCATTGGTGCGTTCGTTAACTTTGTTTGCAAATTGCTCCAACCCTTTGTACATGGGATCGGTTTCGACCATGGAGGTTCCGACCTTTAAGACGTATTCGCCCTGTTTTACATCGGTGGTATTCGTGGAAGAAGCCCCATCGGCTGCTGGAGCGGCTGCCGATTGTCCGCTGGAAGAGTTGGAACAGGCCGTTGTAAAGACCAGAGCTGTGCACAGCATTGCCGCTAAGAAGTGCTTGATTTTCATAAAAAGACTCTCCTTCTATATTGTGATTGTTTTATTTGCGCTTTTCCCAAATGCTTCTGCGGTCAATTGTTCAAGCGTCTTGTTGTATACTAGTATAATAAAGAGCTCACTCTCTGTCAATAGGGATTTTATATTTTTATTAAAAACACAACAATTTTTTTCGTATTTTTGTAACATAATGCTTAGCCAATCGGAGCTCAAGCAAATCTCCCTGTTGCTATTGCTGATGGAATCCTATATAATTAAGCTTGCATACCAATGACAAACTGAATAGTAGGTGATATAGATGGAGATCATGATTGATCCGCGATTTTCCAAGGAGAACAACAAAAATTTTGTATACCAGACACTAAAAACCAATATCATGGAATTGCACCTCCTCCCCGGTCAGGCTATTAACGAAGCCGATGTTGGACGGGAGCTCAATGTCAGCCGCACACCAGTTCGAGAAGCCTTTATTCGATTGAATGAAGAACACCTGATTAATACTTACCCTCAGCGCGGCAGCTATGTGTCCAAGATCGATATGCGTCTGGTAGAAGAAGGCACATTCATGCGAAAATGCCTTGAGAATGCCGTTTACGCTGAAGCTGCTTGCCGTAACCAACCTGAAGCTGTCCAGGAACTCCGAAAAAATCTTGCGATTCAAAAAGCGGTAGTCCAGTCTCAATCTGGTTATGAATCTGAATTCATGCAGTTGGACAACCGATTTCATGCCTATATATTTGAAGTCAACGGTAAAAGTAATGTCTGGAATTCCATCATCTCTATTAATACGCATTTTAACCGCTTGCGACATTTGGACATTCTAGAACAAACCAATATCTACAAAGTGTTATTCCAACACGAAATGCTTATTGATGCCATTGAAGCGCACCGTCCGGAAGATATATCACGCATTGTAGATGAGCACCAAGGGAATATCACGAACATCATGGATGATATTCGAGAAAAATATATCGATTATTTTTTATAACGTATAGTGTCTTGAAAAGACATCTCATGTGAGGTGTCTTTCTTTATGCAAAATCATACTTATTTTTTTGCGTTTGCTATTGAAAATTTTACACACAAGTGATATATTGTATACTAGTATACGTATTCGGTAAGCTATGGAGGCATAAATTATGAAATCACTTATGGCAATCGAGAAAGGCCGGTTAGCCTTTCAGGAACTTCCCATTCTATCAGAGCCACAGGGTACTGATGTCAATATCCGCATCCTTGCAGCAGGCATTTGTGGATCTGACCTGCACATCTGGCATGGCACCAATCCATTCGCCACCTACCCTCGCGTTTTGGGGCATGAAATTATCGGAGAAATCACCGGAATTGGACCCGATGCAAAGAATCTGAGTGTAGGAGACAGGGTGATCGTCAACCAACTGCGTAGCTGTGGGCAGTGTTACGCATGCCGGATTGGGCGACCCAATGTCTGTAAATCTCTTAATGTTGTCGGTGTTCATCTGGATGGTGGCTTCCAGGAATCCATGCAGCTCCCAGAAAGCAGCGCCATTCTGCTGCCAGACAATCTAGCCGCAACTGATGCAGTGATGATCGAACCTCTCAGCATCGCTGTACAGGGATGCTGGCGAGTTGGGCTTACCAAAGACGACACCCTGCTGATTCTCGGTGCGGGCGCTCTGGGAAGCAGCCTATTGCGGGTTGCGCGCAATTCCGGCGCAAAGATTATTATGGCTGATGTCGCCGAAGAAAAGCTTACGCTTGCTCTGCAAAATGGAGCCGATCATACCATAAATACCAAGAATCAGGATCTGCAAGTTGGCTTAGAAATGGTTACTGATGGTTACGGCCCCACGGCTGCCATAGACGCTGCCTGCTTCCATGGTTCGCTCCAGTTGCTATTGAAAGTAATTGGAAATGCCGGACGCATTGTTACCATGGGCTTCTCAACCGATGAAGATCAGCTTTCCCCGGTTCAGATTACCGGAAAGGAAATTGATATACGTGGTTCCCGGCTTCAAAGCAACAAGTTTCCAGAAGTTATAGAGATGGTCAGGAATGGCAAGTTGAGCTTGGACGGTATGGTTTCTCATGTGTTTCCTTTCTCTAAAGCCATAGAAGCTATGGAACTAGCGGCAAGCGGACGCAGCGATGTACAAAAAGTTGTTCTTGATATGACGCTATAAATGATAGGAGTGTAATGATAATGAGATGATATTCGACCACATTGACAATATCGATACATTAACGAACATTTTGTAACTGCGGCCAAGTTTATAAAAAGCTGTGAGTTTAATACGTTACAGCCTGGCATGGTCGAGATTGACGGCAAAAATGTTTATGCGGTTGTCACTGAAACCGAGCTAACTGAAATACCCAGGAATTGGGAGGCCCATCGCCGCTATACCGACATTCAACTGGTAATACACGGGGACGAAATGATTGGATACGCCCCCCTTTCTCTTGGGATAAAGGATCGCGGTTACGATGCCGAAAAGGACCTGATCTTCTTTGCTGACGTTGACGGTCAGTTTTGTCACTTAACAGACGGGCAGTACCTGATCCTCTTTCCGTGGGATATCCATCTTCCCAATCATCCTGCTGGACAAGCCAGCAAATCGAAGAAAATCATAATAAAAGTACGCATGGATTAATTCCCCAAAAGGAGCGATCAATATGAAACTCAACAACAGTTATATGAGTCAATCCAAAGATTGGGACAAAGCGGGAATTTCGCTGCCCTCCTTTGATCGTAAAGCTATAATCGAAAAAACCGCATCTTCACCGGAATGGATTCATTTTGGCGCCGGAAACATTTTTCGTGGTTTTATTGCCGATCTTCAACAGACACTGCTAAATAAAAGAAAGGCTTCTACCGGAATTCTTGCGGTAGAAGCTTTTGACGGCGAGATCATTGAGAAAACCTACGCCCCTTTTGACAACCTGACATTACTTGCTGTCATGCACGGAAACTGCTCTTTTGAAAAGCGAGTTGTAGCCAGTGTGGCAGAGGGTATTGCCCTCACAACGAATAGCCGCCAGCACCTGCAAAGGATATTCCAGTCCCCCAGTTTGCAGATGGCCAGTTTCACCATTACTGAAAAGGGTTACAGCATTCACGACATTAATGGAAATCTGCTGGACTATATTCGCCAAGATATTGATAATGGCCCAGGCCGGGCCAGGACAGCAATGGGTGTTGTATGTGGTCTGATGTACAGCCGCTACAAGTCTGGCGAATACCCGATTGCCTTGGTCAGCATGGACAACTGCTCTCACAATGGAGATAAGCTGCGAGAAAGTCTTCTGACTATCGCGGGAGAGTGGGAGAAACGGGGAATGGTAGATAGCGGATTCTCTGTATACCTGAACAACCGCAAAAAAATAGGGTTTCCCTTAAGCATGATTGATAAGATTACTCCTAACCCCTCGTCGGTAGTGAAAGAGATGCTCACCAATGACGGCGTGAAAGGCATGGAAATCATCCACACAACAAAGGGTTCCTGTGTTGCCCCCTTTGTCAATGCGGAAAAGGCACAGTATCTGGTTATTGAAGATTGGTTTCCCAACGGTAGACCTGCTTTGGAAGAAACCGGTGTTTATTTCACGCAGCGGGAAACAGTCGACCGGGTAGAGAAAATGAAAGTATGTACCTGTCTCAACCCACTGCATACTGCTCTGGCGATTTTCGGTTGCCTGCTGGGCTTTACCAGCATCAGTGCTGAAATGCAGGATGATGATTTACGCACGCTTGTAAATCGCATTGGCCGCGAAGAAAGTTTGCCGGTGGTGGTTGATCCCGGCATCATCCGGCCTGTAGATTTCTTGGATGTCGTCCTCAACGAACGCTTTCCCAACCCCAATGTGCCGGACACGCCACAGCGCATCGCCAGCGACACCTCACAGAAAGTGGGAATCCGTTTTGGTGAAACGATTAAGGCTTACAGGGATCGTTCTGACCTTGATCCCAAAACTCTGACATTAATTCCTCTTGTGATTGCTGCATGGTGCCGCTATTTGCTGGCTAGGGATGATGAATGGAATCCAATGGTTTGCAGTCCCGACCCTATGCTGGAGGAATTGTCTGCATCCTTGAAAGAAATCACGTTGGGTAGAAATGCCGATATTCATAGTGCGTTACTCCCCATCTTGTCAAACAAAAAGCTTTTCGGTGTTGATCTTTACGAAGTTGGGCTTGGTGAAACGGTGGAGTCTTTCTTCAAAAGAATGATCGCTGAGAAAAAAGCGGTACGCATGGTCTTACATAATACACTGAAACCATTGGCATAGCAGTCAATTGCTTTCTTACCGATATGCTTTTTTTGCATATAAAGCATTCATCGGCGTCTGGCATTTCCCCCGTGGATAATAGCGGGGCTGTCAAAAGCAGCCTCGCTTTTTTGTGGGTATCGGTATAGCTTTCCATGCCAGAAACTGGTATCGTGTATTTGGGAGATGGGCTATTGGATTGTAAGGTCGGGAGCCTGATCTGCTTTTTGTTCCGGTTCCGATATCATATTAATTACGTCAATGTACCAGGCCAGCCGTTCAAGCTCCAGCGGCGCAATGATATCCACAAACGGGGTTAAATTCCCGCTTGCAGCATACAAATCCAGCGCCTAATACTGGAATGCTTTCTCATGGTTTACAACTTCATATATCTCCCTGAGCTGTTTGCCGCCTATCGATATCTTATCTTCCAGCACCAGCTTGGTGTCGATCAATGACAGCGTGTTTCCTTCGATGGCCGTGGAATGGTGGGCGAATTCTATGGAAAACGCCGTTTCATAGTTCTCCAGAACGGGCGCCGAGAGCTTGCCGATATGTTGCCGGAGGAAATTTCTCGTTTCCATAAGGATGGCGTATTCCATTTTGGTTCGCCTCCATTGCTGTTATTATGGTACTGCCAGTATATCACAGTCCAACTAAAAAATCTATCAATTATTGGCTACACAACCATCGCGCAACATCCCGGCACGGGATTCGAACGGCCGCACAGGGTGACGCGCCGTTTGTCGTCCATGAAGTGAGGAGCAGAGGCTAGAATCTGTTTAAACGCACTCCTTAAACTACGCAAACACAAATGCAGGCTACGAGCAAGTTAAGACTAACCTATGCGCAAAAAATGAGTTGCTTTGAAGTAGTATAATAAAACCGCACACCCTTGTAAAAAATGAGAGCAAGGAGATGTGTGAAAATGGGAACAAAGTACAGCAAGGAATTTAAAGAGGATGCACTGCGGCTGGCAGCTGGGGAGGGTGTGGCGGCGGCGAGTGAAAAACTGGGGATAGCCAAACGCCAGATATATGAATGGCGCAGGGATCAAAGGCAGGCAACGGTCAGAGTACCCAAGGGGATGCAACCCGGCGAGACACTG
>Ga0153950_1000729_pt1 | contig 14658 bp, 12 predicted proteins | sample TSNJ034MetaG_FD_104737 | JGI IMG/M metagenome (GOLD analysis project Ga0153950, IMG submission 104737) | Attine ant fungus gardens microbial communities from New Jersey, USA - TSNJ034 MetaG | ecosystem: Host-associated > Fungi > Mycelium > Unclassified | place: USA: New Jersey, Wharton State...
CGATCACATTGACCACGAGCACGGTCACGACCGAGAAGCCGAAGGTGAACAGGTAGCTCTGCAGGATGGCCGGGTCGCCGAACAGCGCGATGTAGTTGGTCAGCCCGTTGAAGCTCCAGTCACCCACGCCGATCGAGTCGGTGAAGCTGAAGGTGATGCCGATGATGCCGGGCACCGTGATGGCCAGGGTGAACAGGACCAGGCTCGGCAGCAGGAAGAGCCAGTACACGGGCTCGACGCGACGGCGGCCGCGCCGCACCGGGCGGTCCGTGGCAGTGGTGGGGGCGCTCACTTGGTCTTCTCCTTCGTGGCCGGGGCGCGGAACGCGAGCCGTGCCCAGTCCGCGTCGAGGGTGCGCAGCGTCGCGCCGGGCTCGGAGCCGAGGGCGATCGCCTGCGCGTAGTTGAAGACCGGGATGGTCTTCGGGATGAGCACCGAGGGGCCCTGGTAGACCCTGCCCTGGTCGACGTAGGGGATCATCCCGGCGACCCGCGGATCCTTGGGGGCCGCGGCGCCCTTGAGCGGGGTGAACCCCAGCTGGGAGTCGTTGTAGGCCTGGATGTGCTGTGGCGTGTAGAGGTAGTCCAGGAAGGCCCGGGCGGACGCCTTGTGCTTCGATCCTTCGGGGATCATGGCGGCGAGGTCCAGATTGACCCGGACGGCCAGGTCCTTCTCGTCATTGGTCATCGGCAGCGGAAAGGTGCCCAGCTGCAGATCGGGCGCCGTCTTGGCGATCTCGCTGAACGCCCACGGTCCCTGCAGGTACATGGCCGCCTTGCCCTGGGCGAAGGCGAGATTCCCGTCGCCGTAGCTCTGGCTGGAGGCGTTCTTGTTGGTGTATTTCAGGAGCTTCTGCATCTTGGCCAGCGGTTCGGCGAAGTCCTTCGAGAAGGACGGGCCGGAGCCCTGGCCCACCGTGTCGCCCTCGGCAGCGAGGCGCTGGTAGAAGTCGACGACGTTGAGCGAGCCGCCCACGGCGTAGTCGAACCAGCCCTGGCCCACCGTCCAGTTGTCCATGATGGTCGCCTGGAACGGCGTGACGCCGGCGGCCTTGAGGGCCTCGCAGGCGGTGAGGAGCTGATCCCAGGTCTTCGGGACGGCGATGCCGTGGTCCGCGAAGATCTTCTTGTCGTAGATGACGGAGGAGGCCATGACCGAATAGGGCAGGGCGCTCTGCCGGCCTTCGCAGTGACCGTACTGGTCCAGCAGCGGCTGGTAGTCCTCGCGGATCCGGCCTGCGGCGGCCGTGCCGCTCAGATCGCTGAGCGCGCAGCGGTCGATGAATCGCGAGACCTCGGTGTTGTAGTTCGCGAGCATGAGATCCGGTGGATTGCCGCGGACGAAACTCGCCGAGACCACGTCCACGCCGGAGGTGTCCAGCACCACCCGGGTCTTGTTCTGGGACGCGTTGTACTCGTTGACGAGCTTGGTCATGAAGGGGATGGCTTCGCGCTTGCTGAAGGTGAAGCGGATGGTCTCCGCGCCGCCGTCGCCCGCGCACCCTGAGAGCAGGCCCGCCAGCAGGAAGAGGCTGAGCGCCAGTCCCGCAGTGCGCTTGGCCCGTGTCGGTTTCACAGACACCGTTGTCCTTTCGTCGTGCGGCCCTCGGGCCGCAGGCGCCAGGCGTGGAGTGCTTCCGTGAACGCCGCCGGGCGAGTTTAGATAGGAGGTAAATTTATAACCTATCGACAGTATAGAGGTGATCCGGCTCACGCCGTCAAGCATTGCGCGGGCATGTTTCGCGGCCCCGGTTCATGAGCTAGATTTCAGAGCGGGCCCGCGCACGGGCCCGCCGTCAGACAGAAGTGAGGAGGGCCGAGGATGAGCGAGACCGCGCCCTCAACGCAAGTGGTGCGCCGGATCAACGCGAGTGCCATGCTCAAGGCCATGCGCGGGGCAGGGGTCCTCACCGGCACAGACCTCATGGCCGGGACCGGACTGTCCCGGGCCACCGTCATCTCGATCTGCGACGAACTCGTCCGGCTCGGCTGGCTGCGGGAACTGGAGAACCAGCGGGACGCGGGAGACTACGTCAAGGGCCGGCCGGCCCGCCGCTTCGTCTTCGACGACCGCGCCGCCAGCGTTCTCGGCATCGACATCGGCGCCAACAAGATCACAGCCATCGTGGCCGACATGGCCGGGACTGCCCTGTCCCAGGTGACCATGCCGTTCCGCGCTGACAACGTGCCTGCCGACGAACGCGCCGACGTGCTCGACCGCATCGCCGCCCGGGCGCTGGACGACGCGAAGGTCCCCGCCGGCTCGGTGCTCGCCGTCTCCGTGGGAGTGGCCGCGCCGGTCAGCCGGGACGGCGAGGTGCTGACGGTGCAGGAGTTCTGGCGTTCCTTCGACGTCCGGGCCATCATCTCCGAGCGGCACGGCTGGCACGTGCTCCTGGAGAACGACGCCAATCTCGCTGCGCTCGCCGAGCGCTGGCTCGGCGTCGCCCAGGGCGTGGATCACCTCGTGGTCATGCTCGCCGGTGACCGGCTCGGCTCCGGCGTGCTCGAATCCGGACGGCTCCTGCACGGGCAGGTCGGCGGTTTCGGCGAACTCGGCTACCTCGGTCAGCTCGGCGGAGTGGGAGACACCCACGGCATCGCCCACTACGCGGCGCTCTGGGGGAGGGAGGCGGTCCGCGACGGCGCGAAGACCGCCCTGAGCGGACTCTGCGGGGGCGACCCCGGCAGGCTCAGCGCGGAGATGGTCTTCTCGGCCGCCGACGACGGCGACGCGGTCGCCGTCGGGATCCTGGACCGGGTGGCCCACCGCATGGCGCGCGTCATCGGTTCGCTGAGTACCATGACCAACCCCGAGCTGGTGGTCATCGCAGGTGCGGTGGCGGAGTCCGCAGGCGCGCTCCTCCCGGCGATTTCCCGGGACCTGCCGCAGTTCACGCACACGCCGCCACGTGTCCTCGCCTCGACCCTGGGGGAGGGCATCGTGTCCCTGGGAGCCGTGCGGCACGCCCTCGATTACGTGGAGGAGAACGCCCTGGACGTGTACCCCGCCTCACTCGGCAAGGGTCCGTCCGGGCGCTCCTGACCCACGCCGGGGCGGCCGCGCCGGGTCCCGCCTGCGCGGCATCGGGGCTCTATGCTTGATGAGGAACTGGAACCCAGCTCCGAACGTAGAAGTGCGAGGACAGATGTCGATGAGTAGTGTGCTGACCATCCGGGGCGGGGTTCCGCTCAGTGGCAAGGTTTCCGTGCGGGGCGCCAAGAACCTGGTGCCCAAGGCGATGGTGGCGGCACTGCTCGGGAGCGAGCCGTCCGTGCTGCGCAACGTCCCGGAGATCAAGGACGTCGAGGTCGTCACGAGCCTCCTCCAGCTCCACGGCGTCTCCGTGGAGAAGGACCCGGTGACCGGTGACCTCACCCTGGACCCGGCCAACGCCAGGAACGCCTCGCACACCGAGATCGACGCGCACGCGGGCGACTCCCGCATCCCGATCCTGCTCTGCGGCCCCCTCATCCACGCGATCGGCGCAGCCTTCATCCCGGACCTCGGTGGCTGCCGCATCGGGGACCGCCCCATCGACTTCCATCTCGCCGTGCTCCGTAAGTTCGGCGCCGTGGTGGAGAAGACCGGCAACGGCATCCACCTCTCAGCCCCGGAAGGCCTCAAGGGCGCCAAGATCACGCTCGACTATCCGAGCGTGGGAGCCACCGAGCAGGTGCTGCTCTCCGCCACTCGGGCCGAGGGCATCACGGAGCTGCGCGGCGCGGCCATGGAACCCGAGGTGGTGGACCTGATCGCCGTGCTCCAGAAGATGGGCGCCCTCATCAGCATCCAGACGGACCGGACCATCCGGATCGAGGGCGTCGCCGAGCTGGGAGGCTACGACCACCGGGCCCTCCCGGACCGCAATGAGACGGCCTCCTGGGCCTCCGCCGCACTGGTGACCCAGGGCGACATCTTCGTCGAAGGCGCAGCCCAGCACGACATGATGACGTTCCTGAACACCTATCGCAAGGTGGGCGGCGGCATGGACATCCTGGACGACGGCATCCGCTTCTACCACCCGGGCGGCAAGCTGAACCCGCTCGTCCTGGAGACGGACGTGCACCCCGGCTTCATGACCGACTGGCAGCAGCCCCTCGTGGTGGCGCTGACCCAGGCGGACGGCGTGTCGATCGTCCACGAGACGGTCTATGAGAACCGTTTCGGCTTCACCCAGGCCCTCACCCGCATGGGTGCGAGCATCCAGCTGCACCGCGAATGCCTCGGCAGCGTGCCGTGCCGCTTCGGACAGCGGAACTTCCTGCACTCCGCCGTCATCTCCGGCTCCACGCCGCTGGTGGGACGCGACATCGACGTCCCGGATCTGCGCGGCGGGTTCAGCCACCTGATCGCCGCCTTCGCGGCCACCGGCGTCTCCCGGGTCACGGGCACCGAAGTGATCCAGCGCGGCTACGAGCGCTTCACGGACAAGATCGCCGGGCTCGGCGCCGATTTCGAACTCACCGGAGCGTAGGACGGCATGGGGAAGGCCGAGATGGAGAACAGCGGCATGAAGGAGAGCCCCACCAGCCGGGCCACCTTCGCGTTCCTGGCCGGGGTGCTCCGGCCGCTCATGAACGCGGTGCTGAGCAAGCAGTGGAGCGGCCTGGAGAACCTGCCCTCGGGCGGCTTCATCGCCGCACCCAACCACGTCACCGAGATCGACCCGGTCGTCGTGGGACACATGCTGTACAACGCCAAGCGCCCGCCGCACTTCCTGGCGAAAGCGAGCCTGTTCAAGATCCCGGTGTTCGGCCGTCTGCTGCACAGTTCGCGGCAGATTCCCGTGGAGCGCACCACGGCCGGGGCGAACAACTCGCTCAAGGTGGCGCAGGAGGTGGTGGACGCCGGCGGCTCCATCATCATCTACCCGGAGGGCACCCTGACCCGTGACCCCGATCTGTGGCCCATGAAGGGGCACACCGGCGCCGCCCGGCTGGCGCTCCAGACCGGCGCCCCGGTGGTCCCCATCGGGCACTGGGGAGCCCAGGAGCTCTTCCCGCGCTACGCCAAGAGGCTGTATGTCTTCCCCCGGAAGAAGGTGCGGGTCCTGGTGGGACCGCCCGTGGACCTGGAGGATCTGCGCGGCAAGCCGATGACCAAGACGGTCCTGACCGAAGCCACCACGCGCATCATGGACGCGGTGACGGCCCTGGTGGCCGAACTCCGCCAGGAACCGGCCCCTGCGGAGCGCTGGGACCCCGTGGCCCACGGACAGAGTGCCACGGGCCGCCTGGACGACAAGGGTGCCGCTGCGGCTCCGAAGAACGACGACGGCGGTGCCGCGTGAGCGGTATGGGCGCCGTGAGCGCGACAGGGGAGACAGCTGTGGAGAAGATCGCCGTCATGGGTGCCGGTTCCTGGGGAACCACCTTCGCCAAGGTCCTGGGGGACGCCGCCACGGCGGCCGAGGTGCCGCGGGACATCGTGCTCTGGGCGCGGCGGGCCGAGGCGGCCGAGGAGATCAACCGCGAGCACCGCAACAGCCGGTACTTGCAGCAGATCCCTCTGCCCGGTGCCGTGCGCGCCACGGACAGCGCCGTCGAAGCGCTGCGGGACGCCGCCGTCGTCGTGCTGGCGGTTCCCGCGCAGTCCCTGCGTGAGCAGCTGCGTGTCTGGAAGGACGCCATCTCGCCTGACACGCTGGTGGTCTCCCTCATGAAGGGCTTGGAACGGGGCACCGACGAGCGGATGAGCGAGGTGATCGCCCAGGAGTGGGGGACCCCCGAATCGCAGATCCTGGTGCTCTCCGGGCCGAACCTGGCCATGGAGATCGCCCGGGAGGAACCCACCGCCTCGGTGGTGGCCTGCGCCGACGAAGCCGTCGCCCAGCGCGTGGCCGAGCTGTGCACTGCTCCGTACTTCCGCCCCTACATGAGTTCTGATGTGGTGGGCGTGGAGATCGGCGGGATCGTCAAGAACGTCATCGCCCTGGCCGTCGGCATCTGTGAAGGCCGGGACATGGGCGACAACACCAAGGCCTCGGTGATCACCCGCGGCCTGGCCGAGACCACGCGCCTGGCCCTGGCGCTGGGCGGCGAGGCCCACACACTGGCCGGCCTGGCCGGCCTGGGGGACCTCGTGGCCACCTGCGCCTCGCCGCTGTCCCGCAACCACACGGCGGGCAAACTACTCGGCCAGGGCCTCACCCTGGACGAGGTGGTGGAACGCATGACCCAGACGGCCGAGGGCGTGAAATCCGCGGACGCCGTTCATGAGCTGGCGGCACGCCAGGGCGTCGAGATGCCCATCACCGCCGCCGTGGTGGCCGTCCTCGCCGGTAAGCTGGCTGTCGAGGATCTTGGACCACTGCTGCTGAACCGCTCCCTGAAATCCGAAGACGGCTACTGAGCCGAGGGCTCCGCCGAGCTCCTGCCAGACCGCCGAACACGCCTGACCGCCGCCAACCGACTGAACGGAACCACTGTGACTGACGCCCGGAAGCCCCGCATCGCCGTCCTCTTCGGAGGCCGCTCCAGTGAGCACGCCGTCAGCTGTGTCACCGCGGCGGGCGTGCTGGGCGCCATCGACCGGGAGAAATACGACGTGATCCCGATCGGCATCGCCAAGACGGGTCAGTGGGTGCTGCCCGAGGGCGATCTCAGCCAGTGGTCGCTGACGGCGGGATCCCTCCCGGAGGTCAGCCCGGGCGACGCCACCGTGGCACTGGCCGAGATCGGGGGAGAGCACCAGCTGATCGTGGCCGCACCGGACCAGGTCCCCACGGAACTGGGCCAGGTGGACGTGGTGTTCCCGCTCCTGCACGGCCCCTTCGGGGAGGACGGCACGGTCCAGGGCCTGCTGGAGCTCAGCGACACCCGGTACGTCGGGGCCGGGGTGCTGGCCTCCGCCATCGGCATGGACAAGCACTTCATGAAGGTGGTCTTCGAGGCCGCCGGGCTGAAGGTAGGCCCGTACGTGGCGGTGACCGACCGCCAGTGGCTGCGCGACCCCGCCGCCGTGCGCGAACAGGTGGAAACCCTGGGCTTCCCGGTGTTCGTCAAGCCTGCCAGGGCCGGTTCCAGCATGGGCATCTCCAAGGTGGACCGGATGGAGGACCTGGATGCGGCCATCGAGGAGGCCCGGCGGCACGATCCGAAGCTGGTGATCGAGGCCGGGATCGTCGGGCGTGAGATCGAGTGCGCCGTGCTGGAAGGCCGGGGCACCGATGAGCCGCGCGCCTCGCTGCCCGCCGAGATCGAGGTGGCCGTGGGGGAGCACTCGTTCTACGACTTCCAGGCCAAGTACGTGGACAATGCCGCGTCCCTCAGCTGCCCGGCGGACCTTCCAGAGGAGGCCATCGCCGAAGTCCGGCACCTGGCCGGGGTGGCGTTCGACGCGATCGGCGCCGAGGGACTGAGCCGCGTGGACTTCTTCTACACACCCGACGGCGAGTTCGTGATCAACGAGATCAACACGCTGCCGGGCTTCACCCCCAAGAGCATGTACCCGCAGATGTGGGCCGCCACGGGTCTCAGCTACACCGAGCTGATCGATGAGCTCATCCACCTGGCACTGAACCGGAAGACCGGCCTGCGCTGAGCGGGTCCTGCCCGTGACTGTCTGATCGCAAACACTTGAGGTCCCCACCGCATGCGGTGGGGACCTCAAGTGTTTGCTGCTTGGATGCGCTTCGGGCCGGGCCCGTGGACCTACTTGCCGCTTCCGGGGAGGTTCTGCAAGTCCTCCTGGCCCACACACTTCTTGGTGGCCTTGATCTTGCTCGTGGGGGCGGAGAGGTCGGCCAGCACGGTGGCGGAGGAGATCTTCCCGGGATCCAGGAGCACCTCCACGGCCGGCGTCCGTCCAAAGGTGGTCAGGGTGTAGATCGGGTTGCCCTTTTCCCCCTCCTTGATCACCCAGTCCACGCCGTTGACGGTGGCGCAGCGGTCCTTCGTGGGGCCAGGCGGGGTGACGCCGCAGCGGAGGATCACCAGGGAAGGATCGCCCCAGGCCGCCGTGGCCTGGGCGTTGGTCTTCCGCAGCGTCGCGTCGCCGATCTTATCCGGCAGCGCCACCATCATGGGGGCGCAATCCGGGTTGGCGGCATCCTTGGCCGGAGTGACGTCGACGGCGGGTGAACAGGCGCTGAGGGCCAGCACGGACCCCAGCGAGAGGGCCAGGAGGGCGGCTGGCTTCCGGAGCTTCCGCACTTCTGGCCGCGGTACAGGACGGGTGACACGCATGGCACCAGCCTACCGAGGATCGCGGGGAAGCCCTCCCAGGAAAGCCCGGGGTAAGAGCAGGCCTGTCACGACCAGGCCAGATGTCCGACATTTGGTGTAGCATCGAAAGGCAGATATGGCAGGCCGGATGACCGGCCCCCGGTGGGTTCCCGCGGCGTGCGGAGCAAGGATTCACCGGTCACTTCACAAGGGGATTCGATTGGCGGCTCATCGTTCCGGAGTGCGGCGCATCACCCTGGTGATGCTGACCACTCTCCTGATCGGCACCGGTGGTGCTGCGGTGCACGCGGAGGAAACGGCGCCGGGCAGCGGAGACCTGACGCTTCCCGTTGAGGAGCCCGGTTCGCCGCTGGTGACCGCCACCGCCCCTGCGCCACGGCCGCAGCCGACCATTGCCGACACGCGGCCGCCGGTGGTTGCCACCACGGCGCCCAGCCCGGCGGCTGAGCCCAGTGCCCCTGTGGCGCCTCCCGTGGTCCAGGATCCGGCGCCTCCTGTCGAGGCGCCGGAGCCCGCCGAGGAACCGGTGGAACCGCAGCCCGTGGTCGCTCCGGTGGAGGAGAGGGTGACGCCCACCCCTGCGCCCACTCCAACCCCGCGCCGGACCCGCCCGGCAGCGGCGCCGGCCACCACGATGACGTCTCCAGCGGTTCGGTCCGAGGAGCACCACCGGAAGCCCGAACCTGCCGAAACCGTGGCCGAGGGAAGCCCACTCCTGGTCCAGGCCCTGACCGTGGCCGGGCTCCTGGGCGCAGGTTTTCTCTACTTCAGAATGCTCCGCTCCCGTGGTCCGCTGATGCGCCGTTCGCCGGACGGGCGGCCCTGATGCCCGTCACGACGGGGACAGGCGGAGACGGTGCAGGGCGGCGTGACGGCGAGGACACCCGGAGGAAGCCTGCCCGCAGAATGCTCCTGTTCATCCACTCCTACTGGCCTGAGCACTCACCACCGCAGCGACGCTGGACGTCCCTGGTACGCCACTTCGGTGCCGCAGGCTGGCGCGTGGACATCGTGACGCCCCTGGCGCATGAGCCGGGCGGCCGTCGTGTGGATGGAGCGGGGCGGGAAAGGGCATTCCGCACCGAGACGGGCCCGGATGGCGAAAGCATCGTGCGGGTGCCCTACCTCCCGCACCGGCACTCCTCACTGGGCAAGTTCCTGGACCAGTGTTTCAGCGCGGTCCTTTCCGTGCCGGCATCCTTCCGCGTCCCCACCGTGGACGTGGTGGTGGTGACGGCGCCGTCACTTCCGGTGCTGGCGTCCGCCTTCCTGGTGGCACGGCTGCGCCGGGTGCCCCTGGTGGTGGAGATGCGCGACGCCTGGCCTGATCTGGCCCGCGATGCCCGGCTGGTCAGAGGCCGCGTCAAGAGCGTGGCCGAGTGGATGGTGGAAGCCGTCCAGCGGCGGGCGGACCTGGTGGTGACGGTGACGGAGGGCTTCGCCGCCACGCTCCGGGCCCGGGGACTGCGGCGGGTGGCCACGGTCAGCAACGGGGTCCGCCTGGAGTCGATCCCCGTCCTGGGCTCACCGCCGCTGGAACGCGAGGTTTTCGAGGCGGTCTATCTGGGCAATCACGGGAAGAGCCAGAAACTGGACGTCGCCATCCGGGCCAGCGCCCTGGTGGGCGCGGGCATGCGGCTGCACCTGGTGGGAACTGGTGTGAAGCGCCGAGAACTGGAGGCCCTGGCCCGTGAACTCGACGCGCCCGTGACCTTCCATGACCCGGTGCACGGGGAAGCGGTCATGGAGCACTACGCCGCGGCGGACACCTGCCTGGTGTCGCTGCGGGACGACTGGAAGTCGTTCGAGACCACCGTGCCGTCCAAGACCTATGAGGTCCTCGCCGTGGGACGGCACGTCACCGCGGTGGTGCGGGGCGAGGCGGCGCGGATCATCGAGGAGGCCGGCGCCGGGGACATCGTTGCGAGCACACCGCGGGCCCTGGCCGAACTCTGGCACGGCCTCGCCCAGGACCGTGCCCGGCTGATGCGTTCCGGGGCCGGGCGGGACTGGGTCCGGGACCATGCGGACTACAGCGTTCTCGCTGCACGCTACCGGGCACTGCTGGACGCTTTGCTGGACGAGGGCGAGGGACCGGGCCGATGAACCGCTTGCTTCGGAATCTGGGACTCACGTTGACCACCGTGCGGGAGCACCTCACGGATGATCCGGCCTTGCTGGCGCTACAGGCTTCCCGGCGATTGCCCGGCTCCCTGGTGCGCCCCACCGCCGCTCTCACCGCGGCCGTGGCGGAGCGCGCCGCTCTGCCTGTCGGCGCCGCTCTGTCCGCGTTGGTTCTCGGCCGGGAACTCCGGGTGCAGACCGTGCTGAAGGAGGCGCTGAGCGATTCCAGGACCAGCCCGGCGCGGGCTCGTGCCCTGGCCGACCTCGCCCTGCTCGCGGGGGAAGCGGAAACCGCAGCCGACCTTCTGGAACGGGCCACGGGGGCGCCCCGTCTGCGGGGCGCTTTGGCGCGGCGTCTGTGGCACGACGGCGAGGCCACGTCCGCCGTCGCGGTGCTGCAGGGCGCACGCAGCTCCGCCGAACGCAGCCAGCGTGCCCGGCTGGCCGCTGAGCTGAGGGTCCTGAACGGCTGGCGGCCCGCTCTGCTGCCGGTGCGGTACGAATCCCACCCGCGGCGCGTCCTGCACGTGCTGACCAACTCACTGCCCCACACGGCCAGCGGCTACGCACAGCGGACGCACTCCCTGCTGCTGGCCCAGCGCGCTGCCGGATGGGAACCTCTGGCGGTCACCCGGACCGGCTATCCGGTGCAGATCGGGCGGCTGAAGGCCCGGCAGGAGGACACACTGGACGGCATCACCTATCGCAGAGTCCTTCCCACTCGCTTGGAGCCGGGCCTGGACGGACGGTTGCAGCAGCAGGCCGCGGCCGTGCTGGAACTGGCGATGGAATTCCGGCCCGCGGTGTTGCACACCACCACGCACTATGTGAATGCGCTGGTCACCCGCGCCGTGGCGGAGGCTCTCGGCATCCCGTGGGTCTATGAGGTGCGTGGTCAGCTGGCGGACACCTGGGCCTCTTCCCGCGGACCGGAGGCACGGCGGAGTGAGCGCTACGGGCTGTTCCGCGAGCGGGAGGCCGAGGCCGCCCGTGCGGCTGATCTGGTGGTCACCCTGGGACATGCCATGAGGGCCAATCTCCTGAAGCAGCATGTGCCGGAGGAGAAGGTCCTGGTGGCCCCGAATGCCGTGGGAGGGGATTTCCTGGCAGAACCCCTGAGCCCCGCGCAAGCTCGCGGCAGGCTGGGCATGGACCCCGGCACCCCGCTCATCGGCACCGTCAGCAGCCTGGTCGGTTACGAAGGGATCGACGATCTGGTGGAGGCCTTCGGGATACTGGCCGCAAAGCACCCGCTGCTCGGCCTGCTGATCGTCGGGGACGGCGCCGGACTCCCGGCCCTCCGCGAACAGGTACGCAGAGCAGGTCTCCAGGGGCGCGTGACCTTCACCGGCAGGGTGCCCCGGGAAGAGGCGTCGCTTCATCATCAGGCGCTGGACGTCTTCGTGGTGCCACGGAAGGAACATGCGGTCACCCGGGATGTCACACCGCTCAAACCGGTGGAGGCCATGGCCTCGGCCAGGCCGGTGGTGGCGAGCCGCCTGCCGGCACTGGAGGAGATCGTGCAGGACGGCGTCACCGGACTGCTGACGCCGCCGGAGGACCCGGTGGCACTGGCGTCCACGGTGGGCCTCCTGCTGGAGTCCGGCCGTCTGCGAGCCCGGCTCGGGGCCGCAGGCCGGGCCGAGGCTCTGGCGGGCCGGACCTGGACAGCGAACGCTGAGGCCCTGGGCCTGGCCTATGACAATCTGAGGGAGGACGCGCCATGAGCGTGAACCAGGAGAACGTGGCGGCTCCGGCCGCTGTCCAGTCCCTGTCCGTGGACATGCGCGCCCTGCGGAGAGTGGGTGCCCGGCCAGGATTCCTGGACTATCTGGTCCGGCTCTGGGACTTCCGGGAGTTCATCTTCTACGACGCCCGTGCCCGGGTCCTGAGCGGGACGCGGCGAGACCGTCTGGGGAGCGCCTGGCTTCTGCTGAACCCGGTGTTCAACGGGTTGACGTACTACGTGATCTTCGGCCTGTTGCTCCACACCAGCGGCGGGATCGACAACTACATCGGATACCTCGTGATCGGGGTGTTCCTCTTCCAGTTCAGCTCGGGATCCATCACGGCGAGCGCCCGGTCCATCCGGAACAGCAAGGCCCTGGTGCAGGCCTTCAACTTCCCGCGGGCCGCATTGCCCATCGGGGCGAGCCTGCGGGAGATCCTGGCCGGTGTCCCTCTGATCCTGGCGATGCTCCTGATCATCGTGCTGTTGCCACCCTCGGAGGGCATCACACCGCTTTGGCTGCTGGTCATTCCCGCTCTGGCGCTGCAGTCCGTGTTCAATCTGGGCGTGGGGCTGATCCTGGCGCGGCTCATTTCGAAAGTCCATGACCTGAACCACCTGCTGCCCTTCGTGCTGCGGGTCTGGATGTACGGTTCGGCGATCTTCTACTCCTACGACCGTTTCATCAGCCATCCCACCATGCTCCATCTGATCAAGCTGAACCCCCTGTTCACCGTGATCGACATCGTCCGCTCTGTGCTCCTCTACGCCCGTGTGCCCGCCTGGCAGTCGTGGGCGAGTCTCGTGGCGTTCGCTTTCGGGGCTCTGCTGGTGGGGCTGTTCCATTTCTGGCTGGGGGAGGAGTCCTATGGCCGCTGAGGAGACGGTTTTTGTCGAGGGGAGCCCCTGCGTGGTTCTGGACACCGTGCGTATGAGTTTCCGGGTGCCGAGCAATGACAGGAGCTCGGCGCATCGCGGAAGCACGGTTGAGCGTGCGGCGCGGAAAATGCTGGGGCGCCCGCACAGTGTCCGAGTGGATGCTCTGAACGAGCTGTCTTTGGTGGTGGAGCGCGGCGAGTCAGTGGGGATCATCGGACGCAACGGATCCGGCAAGAGCACCATGATGAAACTCATCAGTGGCCAGCTCACGCCCAGCTCCGGCGCGGTGTATGCCTCCAGCACGCCCATCATGCTGGGGGTCAATGCGGCCCTGGTCCCGGAGCTCTCCGGGGACCAGAACGTGGTCTTGGGCTGCCTGGCCATGGGCATGGAGTGGCAGACCATCATGGAGAAGTTCGACGGCATCGTGGAGCTCTCCGGACTGGAGAAGTCGATCTATCTGCCCATGCGCTCCTACTCTTCCGGGATGGGCTCCCGGCTGCGCTTCGCCATCGCTGCCGCCGTGGACCCGGAGATACTGCTGGTGGACGAGGCATTGAACACCGGTGATGCCCAGTTCGTGGACCGCAGCCGCCAGCGGATGGCGGAGCTGCGTGCCAACGCCGGCTGTGTCTTCCTGGTCAGTCACAGCCTGGAGACCATCGACAACATGTGCTCACGGGTGCTCTGGCTGGACCACGGTGACCTCATCATGGACGGCTCCCCACGGGCCACCACGGCTGCGTACCGGAGATTCACAGGAGAACTGGCCAAGGGAAACAACATCACCGCGCAGCAGATCAAGGACGATGCCCGTGCACAGTTGATCGCCACCCAGGTCCACCCCCGCATCAGCGGACGACGCAAGAGCGCGGGCGCCCGGTGAAGGTCGCGGAGATCCGTACCGCATTGTGGCATCTGCGCCGGGGCGGTCCGGCGCAGATGCGCCGGTGGTGGGGACGCAGGCAGGCAGCCGCCCGGTTCCTCCCGCCGGCGAACGCTCAAGGTGCGGAGGGCGGCTGGACCGGGTGGGGGAGCCGGCGTCGTCTTTCCTTCAGGGCGAGCACCCCGCCGTCAAAGGCGCCCGCACGGCAGGAGATCGTCGCCGCGGTGATCCTGGATGACTTCTCCGCTCTGGCCTTCGGCTACGAGTGGACCACTCTGCCGGTGGATCCGCACGGCTGGCGCCGGGACCTGGAGGAGCGGAGGATCGATCTGCTGTTCGTGGAGTCGGCGTGGGCAGGGAATTCCGGCTTGTGGAAGGGCAGGATCGCCGGTGCGGGTGGCCCCTCGGAGACATTCCGGGAGCTGGTGGCCTGGTGCCGGGACCGTGGGATCCCCACGGTCTTCTGGAACAAGGAAGACCCACCCCACTATCAGGACTTCCTGCCCGCCGCACGACTGTTCGACCAGGTCTACACCTCGGACGCCCAGCGCATTCCGCACTACGTGAAGGACCTGGGTCATTCGCGGGTGGCCGTGCTGCCGTTCGCGGCGCAGCCGGCCATTCACCGCCCGGTCCGTCCATCCAGGGGCTTCCACGCGCGGGACGTGGCCTTCGCCGGGATGTACTTCGCCCACAAATACCCCGAACGCCGGGAACAGATGGACGTGCTCCTGGGCGGGGCCCTGGACGTCTCCGCTCGTCTGCGCCATGGCCTGGAGATATTCTCCCGGCAGTGGGGTGGTAAGGCCGAGTACCAGTTCCCGGAGCCTTTCGCACGGCGGGTGGTGGGC
>Ga0153950_1000730_pt1 | contig 14657 bp, 18 predicted proteins | sample TSNJ034MetaG_FD_104737 | JGI IMG/M metagenome (GOLD analysis project Ga0153950, IMG submission 104737) | Attine ant fungus gardens microbial communities from New Jersey, USA - TSNJ034 MetaG | ecosystem: Host-associated > Fungi > Mycelium > Unclassified | place: USA: New Jersey, Wharton State...
CCGAATTCCTGATGTATTTTCATTGCCGTTTTCGGCGTGATCTTAAACGGAGCCAGATAGGTCATCAAGTCACGGATAACCCTGCTCTGCGCATAAGATTCTTTGATTTTTTCCAGCTTGGCCTCGGTGATGCCTTTGACTTCAAGCAGCCGCTCGGGGCATTGATCCAGGATGTCGAGGGCGTTAACCCCGTACCTGCCAACAATGTCGTCGGCGGTCTTTTCTCCGATGCCGCTGATGAGGCCGGAGGCAAAATAGCCCCTGACGCCTTCTATTGTGCGTGGAATAATTTCTTCCCAATGCCCGACTTCAAGCTGGCAGCCGTGTTTCGAGTCCACCCATTCGCCGTCCAGCGCGAGGTCTACCGCGTCCGTCTGCGGCAGGCCGTGGCCCGTCGCCACGAAGCGGATTAGGTGGTCCCGGAATTTGTACGGGTTTCTGGCCTTATCAGGTACGCTTGTGTCCGCGGTCTTCATGCTGATAATGCAATAGCCGCTTGTCGGGTCGTGGAAGATGGTCTTGTCGTATGTGCATTTATAACCCACCTGCATCAATCCCCTCCATATAGTTCAACAGCAGATAAAGGAGCATTTGCTGCAAAAAATCCGGACAGTCATTGTCCGGCTGAATGCGGATACCATGCAGATATCCGTCTCTCCGATTATTCTGTAGCACAGCGTAGAGACTGCCTTTTACATAGATGTAAATCGGGATGCCGAGAGCCTCCGCCGCTTCAATCTCGACTGCCATGCCGGATGTAATCCGTTCACCGCAGACAACGAGCAGGTCACAGGTGGCAAGGTACATCACCCCAAAATCCAGGGCGAGCTTTCTTTCAGCCGGGTCGTTGTCATCCAGCAATTCCGGCAGAACGCCATGAACAGCCATCGCACGGCAGCTTAGAAGCTGTGAAACCTCTTTTGCGTATCGTTTTGCCATGCACATGTTTTCCCTGATTTCTCCGGGGGTCTCCGCGAATAGCGGGGAACAAATATATGCCTTCTTCTTTTTCAAATCATGCAGCCTCCTTCTTTTTATACTTCACATAAAACCTCCGGCTTTCGGAAACGGTGACATACTCATCATAAATATCCGGGTGCCGTTCCCTGAGCTTGATGAGATTATCCTTGTCGATCCCCGGTTTCAGAACCGGATTGAACGTGACAGCATAGGATACCCCGTCAATCTCGCAGGAGGCCAGGCAGCTTTTGCCCATCTTGGCCGCAATCAAGCCTTTGATTTTCTTCATTTGATACTCGACAGCTCTCACGCGGCTATCCAGTTCGCTCTTTAGCTCCTGAAGTTCAAGAAAACGCGCGATATTTGCCGTGTATCCCTCATCCAGCATAATCTCCGGAGCGTCGGGATCGGCGGCGCCGAAATGACGGCGGACGCTTTCCAGTATCAGGTCGCCGTCTTCCGTGTAGGGCGGCGGAACCTGGGTCAGCACATGATTGTGCCAAAAGCTTTCCTCCAACGCGATCAACTCCGACTCAAAGACCAAATCACGGTCAATTTGCCGGATGATAACCTCGTTTTCGTTGTTGCCGTACAGACAGCAGTAATAGACCTTGTTGAGGTTCATCACGGCCATGTAATGCCGGCCCTGAAGCTCGTAGTTGAGCGGGATAATTTCTGTTTTCCCGTCCCACCACTTGTCCTTGGCGTTATAGTTTGTGGTCTTTATCTCCAGAATGGCGGTAGTGCCGTCCGGAAGCTCCACAAAGTAGTCCACATCAGCGATCATGAAGTTATGGACCGGGTGACGGAACATTTTCTTGATTTGATAGATGCGATATCCCGTTTTGACATGGAATATCTTTGCCACCAAATCTTCGAGCAGATGCCCGACTTCTTTTGCGACCCAGTTATCTTCATCGTCGATAGCCGCGACAATTTTCAGCTTGTCATAGTAGAGATCCCGCGTGGTTACAAAAGGGGATACTCCTAAGACTGCCGAGGCATCGCTGCCGCCGATGCCGGTACGCCGGTATTCCAGCCATTCCTCTTCGGTCAGGCCGGTGGTGTCCACAATGACAATAGGCTCATAATTCAGTTTCAAGTGGGGGCTCAGCATAGGCAGGCCTCCTTTTCTCGTATGGGCTGCGACCGTGGCTGACTTGGCAACATCCATTTTTTAGTTACTTTCATTCTGCATACCGCCTTTCATAAAGTATTTATCCTTCAAACCTTTCGGCTTTTAGGCAATAAAAAAAGCGAGAACGACGCACAAAACCGATAAAAACGGTCTTTTGTCCACATAAAAGCAATGTGAACCGTGGTCATTCTCGCAAAAAAGAGGGGGAACCCTATGAAAATAAAAAAGCGCCAGTGTGCAGCCGGCCGCAAAAGGGCGCAACTATACTACTGACACTCGCATACAAACTTAACAACGTGTGCAATGCGGAGGATTATCCGCCATACAAACCGGGTGGTCTGTAGATCCCAAAGGGATCGCGCACAAAAATCAATTACATGGATAAGTATACCACTATATATTGTGCTTGTCAAGATAAAAAATCAATATATGGGAGTGGGGGTGCAGGAGGTGGGTTGTCGAATCCAACATAATCCCTGTGACAAAAATACGGGAGCGTGAAATGTGAGGGCATTTTCCTGAGCAGATTAAAGACCGGCTGTATCAGGAATACGGAAAGTTGAAAAACAGGTTTAGCAGCTTGATACCCTCAAGGCTAATGTAGACAAAATCCTGAACGGAGCGGGAGTCGAAACAGAATAAGGGGCAGACCTTAGACGGCAAAATCGCGCCCTTTTACCAAAGATAGCAATTTTTATTAAGACCACATTGATAAATCGTGTTATAATTGTATATCATCGTGAACGGAGTGTGAAATGATGGAAAATAAAAATATTATTCAAAAAATAATAGACTATATAGAGAATAATTTGGATGGCCAATTAAACTTGGATGAAATTGCAAAAGAGGCGGGATATTCTAAATTTCACCTAAACAGAGTGTTTTCAGAGTGTGTTGGCTGCACTATATATAAATATATTCAAATGCGTAGGCTTACTGTAGCGGCTGAAGAACTCGTTTATACTAAAAAACCTATTATTGAAATTGCTTATGAGGCAAATTATAATTCGCAGCAATCATTTACTTTTGCATTTCGTCAGATATATGGTTGCCCCCCGCAAGAATATAGAGCTATGAAAGTCCATATTCCAAAATTCAATAGATTTAGGCTGGAAAGCAATCTTATTATGCTTTGTCAGTCTACTATGAAATGTGAGGTTATCGCTGCATGAGTACAATACCGTATGTAATAGAACAAACAAGCAGAGGCGAAAGAAGTTACGACATTTTTTCCAGATTGTTATCTGATAGAATAATCTTTTTGGGAGAAGATGTAAACGATACAACTGCAAGTTTAATTACCGCGCAATTATTATTTTTAGAGGGGCGAGACCCTGATAAAGATATAAGCCTTTATATCAACAGTCCGGGCGGCTCTGTGACGGCAGGTTTCGCTATATTTGATACAATGAATTATATTAAATGTGATGTATCTACAATTTGCGTTGGACTCGCAGCAAGTTTTGGGGCCTTTTTATTAGCTGCTGGTACTCCGGGCAAACGATTTGCTTTACCAAACGCTGAAATTATGATACATCAGCCCGCTGTATCCGGGGGTATTAAAGGCCCAGCCAGCGATATTAAAATAATGTCTGATCTTATGCAAAAAAATAAGCAAAGATTAAATCAACTGCTTGCAAAAAATACTGGAAAAACAATCGAAGAAATAGAGCGTGATACTGACAGAGATAATTTTATGACGGCAGAAGAAGCTAAAGCATACGGCTTAATTGATTCGGTTATTTCAACACGCGGATAATATGTGTATTTTCACATAACAAATAAAGATGGGCGCGACGGTCAGATTGAATATGCTCCCCTTGTAGCAGACAGTGGAAATAAGAAACTGCTGGCTACGAAGGGAGCATATTGTTATGTTGCCATTCTTACAGACGTTTTTCTATAAGGGCCCTGTGCAGAACGTGAAAAGAGATTTACGCTCCCTAACATGCTTATTTGATATACTGTGTTAAAGCCGGAACGCCGCAGTTTACTTTTTCTTATTATGGTGCTTGCGTTTTATAGTGCTTACAGCACCGTCACAGGCAATAACCATTTTTGTCTTCTCGGAATATTCATCTTTTAATCTGCGGCGGCCTTTCTTTTTCCCATTTCCGTATTAGCTCCTTATATTTCACACAATATGCAGCGAAGCGCGGTGCGCCAGCCTCTCTTATCATGTATGTGTCCGGTGGCCGCGTTAGTCATCGTATAGAGCCACCAGCGTTCTTCCTGCATTAACCCTTTCCAGTTGCGAATAGCGGTAGAGATTATGCTGAGATCCATATCCCCTATATGCTCTATGCCCCAAAGCAAAACCATCATCTCTTTGCCTAAAAGCCGTTCTACAGGCGTTCCACCTATGATGAATTTACCAATTTTAAGATACTGTTGTTTGAGATCGATGTTAAATTCAGTAGTCAAGTCAGAGCTTACAAGATTCCATTTCTGCCTGGATAGTTCCAATCGCAACACATCAGAATCTCCAAGTATTTGTCTCTTTCCATCCGTCCACCCGTACCGCTCATATATTTGCACCAGCTCTGTAGCCTTCCGTGGAACTACTACAAAAAAGTGATTTTTGCACTGAAAAGGATCTACGCCAAAGCCATAAGTATTATATTTATATTTTGCACTCATTTTTTTATCTCTCCCTTTAGTGTATTCTAAAAGCAAACGTGTAAACTTTCGGTATACTATTATTTACTAGTCCGGAGGGGTACTTTTCAACAAATTGAACGGTGATCTGTTTGCAGGCAGAGGAAATTATTCATATCAACCATCGGTATCCGACTTAATGAAGCAGCTGGGAACATAATTGCTCCCGGCTGCTTCATTAACATATCAACTTTAGATCCTGATCTTCCGTATGCAGTTCATCAGCGTCAGCCATTGCTCTTGATACAGATCCTCATCGAATACGCCGTTTACGATGGACTCCTTTATCAGCAGCGGCCTGTACATGGCCGCGATCTCGTTAAGAGCGAAGGCGTCGTTGTCTTTCGCCCGGGTCAGCAACTCCATAAAATTCATTCGTCTTCACCTCCCAGTTCCTTTCTCAGACGGTTCAGCATCCGGTAGTAGGCTGCCGTAGCCGTGTTGTACTCGATGCCGAGCTCCGCCGCGATCTCTACAAAGGAGCGGCCTTCCAGCACCTTTGCGAGAAAGATGTACAAATCCCGCTTCTTCGCCTGCTCCAGCGCACGTTGCAGCTTGATGTTTTCAAGCTGGTCGAGCAAGGGCAGGCTGAGGATTATGTCCGGCTCCGCCTGAAAATCTGCCAGAGGATAGGAGTCCTCGATTTCAAGGGGTATCTCATAGCGTTGTAATTTGTACTTGGACCGCAAATACTGAATCTTTGTCCGGCGTACCGCAGTTGCCAGATAGACCGTGAACTGCCGGTGCAGGATGTTCGATTCGTCGGCCTCGTTGTTGTCATTGTTCTTCCACATGGGCTTGTCCCTCCGTTTTTTTGAGATTTTGATTGGCAAAAATCCCAAAAACGGAGGCGAGCGGCAGCCCACGAAATGACCTGGAAACAGAAAAAAGCGGCCGATCTTACGATCACTCGTAAAATCGGCCGCCTCAAGACGGTCTGTTCCATTAAGAAGTCCGCAGGGAGCACCTCGGGCGGGCGGCGGTTTGCCGTCCCCTCCGGAAGCCTGGGCGCCGCGTGTCCGTACCTCGCGGCGCGCTCCCTTCGTCTTGTAGTCTGTGTGTCCGGTAGGAGCAGACGCAAAACATGCGAACGCCTTAATGTCGTGGATAACATCATCCATAACATCATCAACTCCCTTATCCGCTAAGCTAAGCGGACGGCACACATGCGGCGGTCACTCCTTCGGTCAGGTTATTCTGAGCGGAAGGCGGCGGCGCCGCCATGCCGATATTTGATTTTCCGTATTCAGTTGTTGGGGTAAAGGTATTGCTGTTTCTTCGGTACTGGTCAAAGTCACCGTCTCACCGCCTTTCGTTGGGTTTTTGATGAAGAATTATTTTAGCCGCAACCCTCCTTATTGCCGCCGTTCACCTAAAAAAGGGCGTAAAAAAAGAGCGCACTTATCACGCCCTCCGAATTCCTGTTTTTTGAAAAAGAACACGGCGGCTTTGATTTATCTCAAAACCGCCGCTTGGCCTCGCTTTGGCCGCAAAATATCATCTGCCAGCAGACGGCTTTTTTTATATGGCCGCAGGGCAGGTGTTTTAATAAAAGGCAAAATAAGCTCTAATCTAAATCTTAGGCTTTATTGCTTTTCTCTATCGGTATCCATATTTCAGTAACAAATTTATCGTCAGCTTTCTTGTAGTGCAATTCCAATTCCGGCACATTTGCCAGATCATAACCTGATGTGGCAAACCATTCAGTAAAGATACGCTTCCACATAACAGCAGCCTGCTCGGCGGCTTCAGCCATGCTCAATTCCTCTGTCGGGAAAATCGCCCACGTTGACGCTGGAACACTTAAAGTAAAAAAACCTCTGGGAGCGCCGGACGGAGGGATAAAATGACCGATCATGTAAGCGTGTGAGGTATCGGTACAATTATACATTGCCGCATGTAAAGGCGAATTTTCTTCAAGATCGCCCGCTTTACGGATTCGGGTCATTGTTCCGTCCGATCTGCACGTTTCCCAAAACTTTGGAATGGACACAAAGTTTTGATTGTCCACGGTGCTAATATCAGTATCAACACCATACATTTCAAAGGCTTCCTTTTGCTCGATACGGTAGTTCATCTCAATGTCTCCTTTAATTGAAATATGAAAGGTCATACATGGATAGGCTTTTAGCTGAGAACCGCTATCTTTTGCCATTGTTGGCGTGACGCCGTGGATGCTCTTAAAAGCGCGGGCGAAGGCCTCCGGCGATTCGTACCCATATTTAAGTGCCACATCAACAACTTTCACATCACTGCATTGAAGCTCAAACGCCGCCAGCGTAAGACGCCTGCGCCGGATATACTCAGACAAGGGAATTTCCGCTATGAATGAGAAAAACCGTTGAAAATGATAGACAGAACAACAGGCTATTTGAGCGGCCTCGTTATAATCTATCTCACCGCCAAGATTGCTCTCAATATAGGCTATTGCGTTGTTCATTTTCCGTATCCAGTCAAAATTAGACTGAAAATAGCTGTCGTTTTCGCTTGCCGGGTTTATCTTATCACGCCAATCCATGTACCTCACCCCCCACTCCATTAAAGGATAGCATTTTTACATTTACCGTGCCTTGCAATCTTTGCACGGATTTTATCAGCCAACGATACTTACTCTTCTTTAGTTATCATCGGAACACCTATTTTCTTTACAAAGCAGGATACTCTATTTTTTTGTGATCGGATCCTAATCTCACTTTTGGTTTCGTAAGACCGCATGACGGCATTTCAATCTATTTGCATTACAGAATTGGAACCCAATACTCTATATTGCTGTTCCCATCACCATCCACGGCTTCGTAGCTCTTGGTAAAATCATACATGTTGTTTTCGTTGAATTGGCAAGTGGATTGCGGAAACCACTCTTTATAAATATAGTCCGCGACTGGCTGCATAGAGTCCTGCGGCTTGCCGGTAAAGCTAAAAACCACATACCTGCTTGCCGGCAGTTCCTTTGTTATCATTCCATCGGGTATTACGGAAAAATCCGTAACCTCCGCAGCCGCATAAAAATCAAATGAAGGTTGTTCGTCGTCGCAAGCAAAATCTTTAGTGTAATCATTTAACCCAATTATGCAATCCTTATCAGTACGGTTAGTAATCTTTTCTTTATTGGCTTGAAGCTGTACCATGCATCCACCAATAACGGCAAATCCATTTTTTGTATTCCCGGTATATCCAACCAGTAATAATTTTCCGCTTTCTATTGTTCTAATGTCCATAATCATATCTCCTCTTAAATGTTTCTTTCCGTCCACCATGAATTTGAGTTGCAAAGGATAGAAATCCCTTTTCTTTCTCAATGCTTGTGGGCTACAGTCAAACAGTGCCTTAAATGCGACCGAAAATGATTGCTGCGTTTCATATCCCGCAAACAAGGCAATTTCCATAATAGGCTTATCAGTAAAAATAAGCAATCTGGCCGCTTCGGTCAATCTGCGTCTTTGCACATACGAATGAACGGTAAATCCTACTATGCTTGTAAACATTCTGTGCAAATGGTATTTTGAGTATCCTACTTCCCGCGCTAAGCTATCTAAATCCAGCTTATCTTCCAAGTGGGCTTCAATATAATCCACTATTCGAGTTATATTTAGTAGATTGCTGTCCACGTTTCCACCTCCTATGAGCATTATAGTGATAATTAGATAAGCAGTTTTCACATTTCTTGCTATCTTATTTGCTTAATCCAAATATCATAAAGCTTCGATTACACTTCGGACAACTTGGCTCGAAGGTACTAACCGTAGCGTCGCTTTTGGGGATAAGTGCCTAAACACGGGAAAAAACCAATGCCACAAGGGCAAGCCCCAATATTATGCTGATTCGCGCTGGTATATGTTTTTTTCCATATAAAATTGCTTGGACAATACATAAAAGCAACATACCTCCTGCGAACAAGCCGGATATAATAACTTTTGATTCATAGCCTTGATAAATTGAAAATGCTGCGAAAAGGGCAATAGCGCCTAATGCTATTGACACTACTATCTTGATTATCCACGCCCTATTGCTGGCAAATGCCGGAAAGTCTCCATGAAACTTCTTTGCGGCTCCCAGTCCTTTACCTCTTACCACATTAACTGAAAAAAACAAATTCGCCCCTAATTCAATCAAACCGACAATAAACATAACCCACATTGTAACTCTCATTTTAAGCCTCCTTGTAATACTTCTACATTCGGATAATTCCTATATCACGTTTACTAATCCAAGCCGTTGATAATTCAATAAGCAAAAAACACGCGAATAACTTCAGTTTTTCATGTCGTCTATTTCGCCTCCCAAATTTGTTATGATTGTATTTAGGCATTTAATAAGAATATCTTTATCAGAATTAGATAAGCCTTGTAGTGCGAGACAATTTACGTTTTCAGCTAATGAGGAAACCTCGTTTACAATCGCAAGCGCAGTCGGCAAAATTTTCACTATATAACTCCTACGGTCACTCTCAGACAATTCCTTTTGTACTAACTCTTTTAATATTAGTTTATCAATAATAGTTCCACATGTAGCTCTGTCAGTATTAGTTTTTTCAGCTATTTCGGCTTGAGATAAATTATTTTCTACTGATAACAGCTTTAAGACTGCCCATTGTGCAGTTGTAAGGCCATAGCCTTTAAGTTGCATATCAAGATTTCTTTTTATCAATCTTGCACTTGTGTTTAAGATATAACCCAAAGATTGCTGTATTTTCATATTATCCTCCATTTCAATTAGGTATTTTTTCATTTTCAATTTGATATGTGTACAAATAGTAAGTATACATATTATAGATCGTATCACCTATCTTTGTCAAGAAATGTTTTTTTGTTTAGGCGTTATTACGCAAAATGAAAAAGTGCGGGAGCGTGGAAAGGGGTTCACGCTCCCGGACAGGCTGAATGTCATTTCATTTTTGTGAGTTTTCTGATTCATACCGATTCCGATAGCGATAATATGTAGTGGGTTTCATGGCAAGTTTTCGTTGTAACTCTGAGGGCTTTAGCTGGCCGGAGAGAACCTTGCGGTAGTCCTCAGCAAAAGCATCCCATTCGACTGCCGGGGGTCGGCCGTAATCGTCCCATTCGCCGCGCCGCTTTTTTGCCTCGATTCCTTCGCGCTGCCGTTTCTCTTTTTTCTCGATCTCCACCTGGGCGAAAACAGCGTACATTTCAATCAGCATGTTGTTGATGGTCTCCATAATCATCTTCGCCATGCTGTTTTCCATCTTCGAAAAATCCTGCTGCGTTGTCGGGATCTCCAGAATGATGACATAAACGCCTCGGGCCTTGAAAAACTGAAGCTCCTTTAATATCTCAGGCTTATTCCGGCCGAGCCGGTCCATTTCCGTAATAATCAGCGTGTCGCCTGGCTGGATGCGGTTCCGTATGAACATATACTCAGGGCGGTTAAAGTTTTTACCCGTCAGCTTGTCGCAGAACACATCCCCCGCCAGCCGGATATTATTTGCCTTGCAATATTCTTCAATTTCATATACGCCTCTGTCTTCATGCTGCTTTTTCGTGCTGATCCGGTGATAAGCGTAGTGTGCCATGAAAATACCTCCGCAAACCTGCCAAAATGTCAACAAGACTTTCGGTATATACCATAAGTGAAAGTGTGGACATTTCGGCAGGTAATTTTCTTCGTTTTCCGTATATACCGAAATGTATACTTTCCGGTATATTACTATTTACGATTTCGGAGGACTCTTTTTCAACAAACTGGACGTTGCCGCTTGATAATATTCGTGATATGGAATATAATAAGGCATAATTGGATTGAATGGAGCGATGGTTAGCCATGAATTTCATATCTGCGAAGGAGATCGGTATGCGCTGGGGGATTTCGCCGCGCAGAGTCGCTATTTTGTGCAAGGCCGGCCGCGTGGAAGGCGCGCGGCTGATCGCCGGCGCCTGGATTATACCGGAAGACGCCGTGAAGCCGGAGGACGCCAGGATCAAAAGCGGCCGATATATTAAGACGGAGCTGAAGGAGGCCGATTCAAATGAATAATGAAATCAGTACGAATGTATATCATCACATACGCGAGACCGTTTTGAATGCAAAAACAAAAGTCTATACCGCAGTGAACTTTGCCATGGTGGAAGCGTATTGGGAGATCGGCCGGGAGATCGTCGCCGCGCAGGGAGAAAATCAACGTGCCGAATATGGGGCGCAGCTTCTCAGATATCTATCGGAGCAGTTAACCCATGAATTCGGCAAAGGCTTTGATGAAAGAAATCTGCGGAACATGCGGCAGTTTTATTTGTCCTTTCCAATTCGGAACACACTGTGTACCGAATTGAGCTGGTCGCATTACCGTCTGCTGATGCGGATTGATGATGAGAGCCGGCGCACATTTTATCTGAAAGAGTGCGCCGATAGTAATTGGAGCGTCCGGCAGCTCGAACGGCAAATCAATTCTTTTTATTATGAACGTCTGCTGGCTACCCAATCAGGCAGCAGGGACAGCGTAAGAAATGAAATCCAAACGCTTGAACCGAAGACCGATCCTGATTACATCCTGAAAGACCCATACATCCTGGAATTTTTAGGGTTGAAAGAGAATAAGGCATACCTTGAAAAAGACCTGGAGCAAGCCTTAATTGACAACCTTCAGGAGTTCCTGCTGGAGCTTGGGAAAGGATTTTCTTTCGTGGCCCGGCAGAAGAGAATCACCATCGACGGCGATCATTATTTTTTGGATCTTGTTTTTTATAACTACATTCTTAAATGTTTTGTGCTGATCGACCTCAAGACAGGGAAACTATCTTACCAAGATGTGGGACAAATAGATTTCTATGTCCGCTATTTTGAGGATAAAGTGAAGGCGCCAGACGATAACCCGACCATCGGCATCGTCCTGTGCTCCGATAAAAATGATACAATGGTAAAATATTCGGTATTAGCCGATAATGAGCGGCTGTTTGCCTCGAAATATATGCTCTACCTGCCCTCTGAAGAAGAATTGAAGCGAGAGCTGGAACGGGAGCGCCGCTTAATTGAATCATCAATAGAAGAAAACGAGGAGCGAGCCCTCGATAGCCCTGGGAATGCTGAAAACGTATAAAAGGGGTGCGTTTGCACCACGAAAAAAGCGATGAAGCAAGCGGACAGCATTTATCGTAGCGGAGGGAACAATGGATAGTTTATTAAACCTTCTTGTTGAAATAGAAAAGAGACCAGGACTATATATTGGGAATACCGATTTGACCTGTTTAAGTCACTTTTTGGGTGGTTATTGTTTTGCTAAAACGGAGGACGATAGTGAATTTGGGAAATGGCTAAATAATGATTTTCGCGTTTTTTTAGCTGAGAGATATAACGATAACAGAACATATAACTGGGCGAGTTTAATTATTGAAAATGAAGTAGATGGAAATTCAACAGATGCGTTTTTTAGATTGCTCCATGAATACCTTAAAGACCACATAGTATGAGCAACATTTTCTTCATTCGATTTTGTTTCTGATACGCAACTGGTGCGAAAAGACGAATGCAGATTGTTTATATTAGAAGAGGAGAAAATCATATGGCTAAAAATAAACTTGAATATTTGGAATCTAAGTTCAGTCCCGAAGAAGCGCAAAGTTTTATAGACAAAGGATATAAGTACCTTTTTGGTAATTATGTCACACAAGAAGAACATGATGCTTATTGGAGAAGTCAAGAACCCCCAACTGTTTTAGAATCTATTGCACCGGTTATTTTATTAGCTGCCGCCGCAGGGGTAGTTACTGGTGTGGTTAAAGGTATACAGTGGCTGACGAGTTGGAGAATTGAGAAATAAAAAGCCCTTTTTATTGATACACCGAATAAGCATCATCTACATTTGTCTTCGTTTCCAACGGTAAGGAACGACTTATGGAGGTATCCTATGGGAACAACGCTTGCAAATCTACATATCTTGGGCGGCGATGAACAGCAGCTTCATACCCTACTGCCAAAAGCTACGGTGGGGAGTTGGTCTGCTCGATTCGTTTCCGCTTACTTCCAAGAGTTTGAGCCCAGGCTCAGCGAAAAGACAGCAAGGGCGCTGTCAAAGAAGCTGGCGCAGCCGGTCCTCCTCGCGTGGATTTTCGACAGCGATGCCGTTGGGTTCGTTGTCTATCAAGGCGGCAAGTCAATCGCTGAACATATTCTGGACCCGGAGGGTCACGACAAAATGGGTAATATCGCCCTTTTTTGCGAAAGTCTTGAGCTTCCTGCCGATGATGTTCCGCGACTGCGTGCCGTCTGGAAAAAAGGCGATGCGGAAGAACAGATGGAATTGACGGCATTGCTTCTCGGTTTGCCGCTGTACCACAGCTGCGATATGCTTCCGGATCAGCAGCATATCCGTGATAGTGAGGCAGTGGATAAATGGATTGCCGAACGTCCCGCGCCACCGAAGATAAAAAGCGAAACAAAGGCGGTACTCATGCAGGAACAAACGCGCTTCCGTTGGAATTCCACCCCCCACATTACGCAATATTGCAGTGTTGAACCGTATGATGATGAGTATGCGTATGATAAACATCAATTCTGGACGCCAAATGCAGACGGCACACTCCTGCCCGGACAGTCTATGGAGGGCCATCAGTTTTTTATGACGTCGCAGGATAGGATACTCGGCATAGATACTTCGGATGGCGTGATAGCCTTTGACTCTGCGGGATTACTGCCAAAGGGGTATCAGATGAAAGGTTCAATATGGTGTTTTCTGCCTGATGGCGGACTGCTGTGGCGGGAAAATTCACGGGATCTTGCGGTCACGACATATATCCGCTGCGCAAAGGATGGCTCTGAACTATGGATGAAAAGCGAAAAAAATCAGAGATTAGATTTTTGGGGAAGTGAAAACGGTGAAGTCATATTTACGTCCGACTCGGCCGGAATGCTTTGGTTGGAGCGTGTTGACGGGTTGACCGGGGCAACAATTGAGAAACAGCCAAAACCTTTTGGACTTAACGCTTGGAGCAAAGCCTATCATAATGGCTACTGGTGGGTTGCCCATGACGGGAGCTTTTTTAAAGATGGAAAGCGAGAGAATCGGGGACATACTCTGACAAAATTGAATGGCGCATATCGAATTTCCGCCGAGATTCCGCTTCCGATATATACGCAGGGCCTTTTCTTCTCACCGGATCATGCCCATGTTTATGTTTTTTTCTTTAAGAGCCAAATCATGGTATTAAATGCGGAAACTCTTGCCGTTGAAAATGTACTTAACGACAAATCATATTTGGGGCCGCGCGGCTTTGACTCTGCCGGTCGTTTCTGGCTCCAGCGGGATAACAGCACCGTTGAGGCATGGGATGCCGGTCTCAGCGGACCGCGCTCTCGCCACAAGCTGAAGGGGGAAATCAGGGGCCACCATATAAATGAACAGGGAGTCATGTGCGTTGTCGCATGGAGTAAAAAAGAAAAGGTACTTCGTGTGTATAGATTGGAATGAATGTGGGACGAGAGTAGTGTTTATATATTGGGTGGTGGCAAAATGCAGGTTTGGCTTATAGTTGTCGTTGGCATGATACTTATCTTGATTTTCGCCTTATGGCTTGATTGGAAATTTAAGTGCCGGAAAATTATAAACGATAATAAAATGATTCTTTTCGTAAATGGATATGCGATATTTAAGGATGATTCCGAGGAACCGGCCTTGTGGCTGTTAAGCGGTCTGCTTGGTGTAAATTCGGAAAAGCTGGTTTTTGGACACCGCTTTAAGGACGAAGCGACGTATTTCAACCAAAAAATATCTGATGTCAACGGCTTTGAAATTGTACAATATGATGAAGAAGCATTTTTAAGACTGATCCGAGAGTGCTGTGATGTACAAGGAGATACGGTAAAATATGCTGTGATGAATATGGCTGGTGTTTCCACAAGCAGCCGGATACCGAAAATGCTTCAATCCCGGACGCTCTGCAAAATTAGTTTC
>Ga0153950_1000734_pt1 | contig 14609 bp, 14 predicted proteins | sample TSNJ034MetaG_FD_104737 | JGI IMG/M metagenome (GOLD analysis project Ga0153950, IMG submission 104737) | Attine ant fungus gardens microbial communities from New Jersey, USA - TSNJ034 MetaG | ecosystem: Host-associated > Fungi > Mycelium > Unclassified | place: USA: New Jersey, Wharton State...
AACAAGTACTGCAATGGAGTCCGGTAGAGGTTATGACTATGCTGAATACCCCAGTATTTAGGGAATTGAAATTGGATGGGATGTTCTATGTCCTGTTTCAGTTTGACAGGGAACAGGTCATAGCAAATGCCTATCCGGAGATTTCTTGGGAAAATAAAGAATTTCAGCTTCAGTGTACACGATGGCTAATCGACAAAACTGGAAAACAGGTTCCATCAGTCAAGAATTTTATCCATCATAAGCTGCGTCCAATCATTAAGCTTGCTGACAAGGATGATTTGGTCAGGGAGGTGTATGGCATTCAGAATATTGATTGCCTGCGCGAGATGGAAAGATTCCGAATGCAGCATTGTCTGACCGTTGAGAAATTTGCCGCCATGACAGGGATCAATCAAGCAACATTATATGGTGGAATGAATGGCAGCGTCAGCCTATCGCTAAACACGGAAATCAAGATTATGCAGACAATAAGGAATCAGGAGGGAAAAAATTTTAATTGAACGGGGCATGATTTATACGGTATACGGCTATACCCTGTTTTTTATATTGTCAATGGTGCAAAGATATGATATAGTAAATATGTAATTTATTCATTCTAAAACGTACCAATGGTGCGGTTATATCTACTGGTTGCAGTGGGTAACAAATTAAATTTATTGAAGGACAGAAGGCTTCATGCTTATGCGTGGGGTCTTTTTTTGTCTTCAGAGAAAGGAGAAAGCTTATTGAAAGATGTAACAATCAACGGGAAAACGTTGAAGCAAATTAGGGAAGAGTTACTAGCAGACTTTCCAGAAAGTGTATTGAAAGAAAACGAAAATAATCATTCATATTATATTCCTTGTGAAGCGTATGAACAGCGATTGAATGATGTTGTTGGGATTTTCAATTATAACTGTTTGACAACAGAGGGGAATATCCACAGGGTAGCGGACAGGTATGTTTCGACTGCCACTACCTTAATTGAAATCTTGGATGATGATGGAAACATCGTTATTAGGAAGTCGCATCCAGGGGGCACTAATGTTATTATCTTGGGTCAGGATGCTGGAAAATCTCAAGGGCAGCCCAAAAGTCTCAAATCAGATGTTAGTGCTGCCGGATCAGAAAGTTTTAAAAATTGTTGTAAGCAGCTATTTGGTACAAGCCAATTGCGGCGAATCAATAATGAAAGGAAACCAAAAACAGAAGACAAACTCTATAATGTTGAATTTCTGTCAGGTCTTAGCAGTGGGAATGGAAACTATTCTGCATCTGTAAAAAACTTGGAAACGGATGAACATCTGAAACTTATGATTTTTGAAATGTATTATCCTCAGATTGAAAAGTTTATTCCGTTGGCAAAATTCATTCAGTCGTACAAGAAAGGAAAGACGCTTAAGTTCTATGGATATAGTAAAAATTACAAAGGACAGCAACAGCTTATTTTTTGCAGGCCAGATCCGAAAACAGATAGAAACACGGGATAAGATAATTCAGTACTTCCGCGTAGAATTTGAAGATTTTGGACGGCTACAGTTCCAGGCGGGTTCTGGTTGGAACTGCGAGGTAGAAAACTATAATCATGCGACGGAAGTGCATCGGGATATCAGTACAGAGTTTGCTGGTCTGGTGGATGAGCTGTCAGATGGGATAGCCATTGATATATCAAGATTAGAAGTTCTTGGTATGAGGTTCTGGTTCTCACGTCAGTATTTGATTGATTTTCAGAAGATTGTCGTGTAAGCAGAGATTCATTGTGATACTACGTGAATGTAGAATAATGTAATGGAGGTTTTTTATGAACAGGGTAATACTTATGGGGCGATTGACAAAAGACCCAGAGGTAAGATACTCCCAATGAATATGGAGAGGCATGAACGTGTTCTGGTCCTTATTCTGTTGGAAATAATGAAGAAGTGATTATTCAATTAAACTGAGGAGGAAAATTGATGAACGAAGATGAATGGAAGGAGTTTATTCGGCTAAGAATTATTGTGAGGGTATGGGAGCAGTTAAGAGAAAAGCAAAGAAGCAGTTTATATGCTATTCTGCATGAATTACAAAATAGCCAGCCTGATCCGCAACATAGTTCATATCTAAAAGGTCAGTTAATCAGGCTTGTTGAGGCATTAGAAGGTGATATTCCGGAAGAACATATTGTTCAGCTTCAAGAATTATTAGAAGGTGATATTCCGGAAGAACATATTGTTCAGCTTCAAGAATTCATTGTAATTTAATGAAGGCACGGGTTACTGAAGTGGAGAGGATAGCAGGGATATATAATCTCTGCTATTGCTTTTCAATAAATTAATTAATGAGTCTGATTCAGATAATGAATTGGCTGGAACAATGTACAAGGTAAGTTATTGAGGGATACGGCGTCCCTCCTTTTTGAGAGGAGAAATAATGGATAATAAAGGTTTGAAATTTGTTGAGTTATTAATAATGGGGAATGCGACCAGCAATGATTTATATCATGCTGCAGATAATGCTGTTAACGGGAGCTGCAATTACGCCGAGATGGTTGAGCGGATTATGGTGGATGTTGACCGTTGCTACAGCATGTTATATTTTTCACTTCACTATGTAGAACGTCTGGCCGAGAATCAAAAAAATGACAGATTTGACCTGAGAAATGAGTATTCTGTTGCAATTGCATCGGAATTATGCAAGGTGCCTGGCTTTATGGCACCTCTCTATAAGGAGATTATTGAAAGTCTGTCTTTGGAAAAACTCATACCAGGGCAAAGTACATATCTTATAGATGCTGTTCAGTTAATCGGACACATGTCACATCGAACACTTCAACAGTCGTTGGCCAGTCTGGTATTCCGTTTTCTGCACGAGATATCACGGAATGGCAAGACCAAAGACTACCTTCCTATCCCCCTGTTATATGGACTGCCGCCGTACTGGTATGTTTGTCCCTATATTTGATGATAAGAGGAGTGAAATAGTGGTCGCAGAGGAAACGAGACGAGTTGGGTGGCATACATTTCAGCAAAGACAATATCAAGGTCGGTTATATAGTTTTAATAAGACGTTGGGGACAGGTAGAAATCATAAGTACAGGCCCGCAAAATGTACGCTTTAAACTCTTAACTGGCGGTGCAGCAGGTGGGATGCTACAGGCTGCATATGCTGAAATTTCTGAAATCGTAAAAGCAGAGGAGAAACAACGTACACTCCACCCATTTAAAATCGGAGAGCAATTTAAGACAATAAAGCGTGAATATCCAGATGGCTATAGGGATTATCACAGCAACAAATTTAACTACTTCAACTACATGTAGTCGAAGTAAAAATACCGTAGTTACGGTGCTTACAGCCCCATGACCACGAGTTTTAAAATGGAGGTGAAAAAATGGATTGTAATAACTGTGAACATCACGAATGTTTTGATTGTCCTGTAGCATTAGGACAAGAAGAGGAAGATAACTACGAATGGTCCGGATATTTGGAGGATGATTTGGGATTGTATTAAGATTTATATAAAATACACAACAGTATGTGACTCCCCGTGCATAGTGCATAGGGAGTTTTTTATATTATAGGAAGTCCTCAGATAATCGGGGTTATGTAAACCAAAAGCCCTGCAAAGCAGGGCATAGGTAATAGATGTTGCCGTGTTAGAAGATATAAAACCCTTCTTCAAATTCGTCATCATCAATAAGGAAATAATGCATGTCAAGCAGATCTGAATCGGTCATCCCCTTTTCCAGTTTGGCCTTCATACCTTCAGGGGATTTTTGATATATGTTTGTCTGAGTTCCTCTAATTGTTTTGGATCCATTGAAGTTCCTCCCATCTTTGAATAACTCCAGTATGAAACAGATGGGACAAAAAATTTTGTATGGGATTTCTAAGACTATTAAAAGAAAAAGTTGTAAAAAATGAATCCCCTAATTCCCTTCATGAATGAGGGGCCAGGGGAGTTGAGGTGCCGAAGGCACTTTCTTGTTTTGTGTCAAAACCGTTATGACCTATTGCACCAATGTACATTGTGTGGTAAGATATGGACGTAGACTATTTTTCTTAAATGTATCCAACTGGGTACGGCGATGTGCATGTGTGGTCATGTGCATATTATTTAAGGAGATAGGCTTTTTTGTTATATCAGGCTGGTGAAAATGATATCACCGGTCTTTTTTTATGTCAAAAAAGCCTGCTAACATTTTATTATGAAAGGGGAAATTTTTATGTCACAACTAAATCCTGATCGTTTTTACCAATTGGTATCAGGAGCGGAAACAACGCCTTTAAAGGCACGTAACAAACTGCTCTCAGGTATGTTCTGGAATATCATTGAGGGATGGAATACTACATCGAATATTGATTTTTCCATTCCGTTTGATGATATATTGGAAATGGTTGAAAAGTCACCACAGTTTTTTGCTGATCGTATGGGGGCATCTGAGGCTGCTGACGCAATCTTTAGATGTGTCAGGCATAAAAAAGCCATTCTGCCCAAGCGACGTCTTTTTTAGACAGGAGGGAGAATAGAATGGCGGATTTTAAGAAATGCGTAGCCTCATTCGAGGGTAGTTTCCAAAATGTCAACATCCATTTTTGGTATAAAAATGGTGTTGAAGAGCAATTAACAATATCTTTGAAAGATTTTATTGGATGCTTGTCAGAGAGTCAAATGTCAGAGAGCAATTATATTCAGCTCGGCAGTTTACCAAAAGAGATTTACGATGGAGCAATTGATATTGGAAATGTATCTTCGTTTCGGGCAGTATTGGTGCTCCCGAAAGGTAGACATATGTTGAATTATTTTGGAGATATAACTATCTTACCGTTTCCTGATCTGACGTTTTTATTTGAGGTTGGAAACGGTTATCTGAAAAATTCAAAAGTTTTTGCTTTGGATAGGGGAAAGTCCCAGGAAATTCAGGCAGATACTGTAGTCTGTCGATATCCATTTGGTAATGTTTATTTTGACGGGCGAATTTGTTGGGGTACAAATATGTTGCCGCAGGTAAAAAATATCACCGAGAGTTCTTTATTTATAGAGCTTTTTCTTGGTTCCGAAACAAATATGGATTTGTATCAAGCTCCGTTGCATCATCCGGAGTTTGTGAACCAACGAGGACTAATTGAGGCACTTGAGAAGATGGATACCTTTCCAACAGAATTCTTAAGGCCAGATTCCTTGCTGCTTTCACAGCTAGTTGATAAATTTTTTGAGAGAAGAAATTAGTATTTTAGCCTAAGCGCTACGAAAGGGGAATATTATGGTACAGGAAGTCGATATTTTTGCAACATTTGCGGGAGTTCCAGCAGTAGGGCCAGAGAAAAAATCCAATACGAAGGCCCAGACGAAAAAGAAAGCGGTCAAAACTCAAATAGATATTTATAGTTTACCAGTATCTGTTGAAACTAGTTTTGGTGTGATCACAATGCCGGCATCGGATGAGAAAAAGGAAGTGACTGAATCAGAATTACTTGAATACATTGCTGCAACGCATACATATTATAAAGCGGCAAAGATTATAAAGAAAGATACTCGGATTGGTGCTTTGTTAGTAAATACAGGTGCCGCAAAAGGCAGTGTAGCAGTAGAAGACAAAACATGTATGTTCTTTGGTACCTCTGAAATTGACCTCTCGTCAATTGAACGGGGTGCGGCTGTTGAACGAGAGCATCTTATTAAGCTATTTAAAGATCAGTTCCCATATATGGAGAGTGAAAACATTTCCTTCACAGTGTGGTCATCAGATGATAAGCAGATACTTTGTATTATTGCAGACGGGAATGAAGTGACTGAGATTCCTGAGCCGACGGATAATGTCTTGATTAGGTTGCTCAATGAAGAAGTGATAATAATCAGCAAAAATACCTATCAGGATATGCTTCAGAAAAAAAGAGAAGCAGAAGGAGAGGATGCAGCAGACATCTTGCTATCTTTACAAGATTTGGAAGAGTATTTGCCGGAAGGAATTAGGGCAGATGGTCACTTTGCCAAGTTAATTGCGGTGGCTGGTAAAGACAATTATTTGCTGTGTCCCTTACAGGCAAAAGTTCAAACAAACGTGGGCTCAAGAACAACTTATAATATTGATGGGAAGATTATCAGCCTGATGTTCACGCAGTATCTTGTTACGCCAGATAATTTTAATAATCAGGTTAATGTAACTGAATCAGAAATAATTGATTTTCTGGTTCAAAAGGGCCATAGGGAATATAAAACGGATGGAATATCAGTGACAATAAAGGAAAATCCTCGTTTAAACACACTGATTGTCATCCCATCAGGCAGTAGAAAAGGAAGTGCAGATGATGAAATTAACAGTAGTCTAAAAAAGCAGCTGTATGAACTTGAGGTCGGAGTGTTTTCTACCATAAGAGACGGATATAGAATTTATCATGCAATTCGGCATCCGTGTTTCGTAGCTCTCATTCAAGTAGGAGGAGTCATTGCCTATTTTGAATGGACTGCCCCCAAAATTCCATACACTATTTGGGAGCAGGGGTATCAATTGTCAAAAAGTGTGTTTGAAAGCTATGGAACTGAAGTTATGCTTGATTTATATTACGCAGAGGAAGCTGGTGTATATCATTGGTTTATTCCTCGTCAGAAAGCAGGAGTATCTGCTGTAGATACATTATTTGAAGCATACTTACAATCGAGAAATGAATCGGGAATGATTAAAGTGGGTCAATTTCATTCCCATGGCAGGCATCCAGCCTTTTTTTCCAGTCAAGATGATACAGATGAGGTGTTTCCCGGGATTTATGGTGTGTGGGGGAGCTTTGCTGATGAACCAGTATATGGAGTAGTTGATTTTAAGATAAGGGCATTAATTGCACAACAGCAAAGTGTCCATATCTCAATAGAGGACATTTTTGCTCTTTCATCCGCTCCAGAAGACAATTCTATGTTTATTGAGGGATGGTGGGATCAGATATATCAAGAGGATGAACAGCCAGCTGATCCGGGATTCCAACTATGCATTGTCGAGGTTGGAGGAAAGGTAATAAGGGCACTGTTACTGGAATTTGGGTCACAAGCAGCTTTTTATCATAGCTGCAAAGGGATATCTGTGTATCATATTGATGATAATGCATTATTTCTTCATAATGACCAAAGTCAAAATAACAGCTCAGATTGTCTGATTTTTCGAAGTTCGAGTGCTGAACTCATTGAGGATGGGATGAAATTTCGCATAAACGCAAAGATTGGTGCATCTGATTTAATAGATTTTTAATTGTGTGAGGGCAGCAATATGCTGCTCTTTTTTGAAAGGAGAAGTAGATATGGTTTGTTATAATGTAGTCTGCGTTGGATGCGGAGGCACCGGGACGTACTTTATCAAGGAATTTGTCAGATTTATGGCGTCATATAGAAATCCGAATTGTAAAATTTCATTGTCAATTATTGATGCGGATATTGTAGAAGCTAAAAATCTGGAACGTCAATGCTTCATTGATGATGATATCGGTAAATGCAAGGCCCTGGTAATGGCCGAAGTTATTAAAGCTGCTTTTGATTTACTTCGGATATATGCTTATCCAATTTATATTGATGAGAAATCACAATTGGAAAAGATATTTAATGATATGCATGATGAAGCACGTGATAGCCGGCATTATTCAAATAACACTCATATAGATATTCTGATCGGAGCCGTTGATAATCACCGGGCCAGGCAGGTAATGGAGTGTTACTTTAGGAAAAGAAGAAGTATTATATATTTCGATGCAGCCAACGAATTTTCAAACGGAGAGGTGGTTTTTGGCGGTAAGCATGAAGGACGGATTATGGGGCAATCAAGAGCCTACTATTATCCGGGGATTATGAAATCACGCAGCAAAAGAGCAAGTGAGATTAGCTGTGGAGCTATTAACAAATCAGATCCGCAACATATGCTTACAAATATGATGGCGGCCAATCTTTTGTTAGCGAAGGTTATTCCCATGATATCAGGTACACCGATTGTTTTTGGAATTGCATATTTTGATGCCTTCGAATCATTTTCAAAATTTAATGCATATGAGATGAAAGGAGGCTGTTTGGATGCTGGCAGAAACACGAAAAAAGCGGTTAATCCAAAGAAAGATCAGGAAGCTGCTAAGGCAGCAGGGTGATGAAATTACTATATCGAAATTATCGAAAGTATTACTTGTATTAGACGATATTGTTATAGTTAGAGGAGGTATTGAGATGCTTGGTCCAGAAGAATATTTTAAGCACATGGTACAACAGAAGCTGGTAAGCAGCCTTATGCCTTACTTTTTCAAGCTGTTCCGGTGCCTTGATGATTACGATATTCGGTTGCCGATATATATTGAAGAGGATCTCCAGGACTCATATGAGTCCAGCATAGATTTTTGCTATTACATCAATTATAACTATCCTCTTTATGAACTGTTCGGATTTCAATACATCTTTGTGGATGGCGAAGAAGAGATATTGCTTGAATCAATTAATGGCTTTTCATATGCAATTCAGAGTGTACTGAAAAAAGACATTGAGAACTTTGCAAAATATATTGAATATGGCAATATCCGTATTTTATACCATCCCTATATGCAACATTTCGAGCGGTGGGTGCAAGCGAATAGGAGTAAATTTACACTTGATTATTATATGCTTTATATGAGTGTAAAAAGAAAGCTGTCTTCTATGGCACCCTATGCAGATGGACTCATTGTTCATCCGGATGGCGATGGGGCATTGTTCCCGTTATACTTTTCTGATTGTTTTGAATGTAATGATGCATTGGAAACGGAGTATTCGGAAGATGCTCTGTTTTCTGGATTCGTTCTTTTTTGTTTAATTGCAATCGCTAGAAAACGAGGATACCGTCCACCTTATAAAAGGAGGATTGCCTGTGGTTAATTTTATGAAGAATTATTATATTAATAAGATGTGTGAGCTTTGCTTCCGTTTATATGGGATATACGATCCTGCTAGCTATTTCTATGTAATAGAATGTTTGGAGAATTATGGATTTGAACATGATGATATATTAAACATGATCTATAGAACAAGTATGGCCGATATAAACGGATATAGGATTTCAGCATTTACATTTTTAGTATATAGGTACAATTACTGCTACTGGAATATTATGATAGTCGCGGTTTTAAAACTTTTTAATCTGGGGGTTTTGGGGATGGATATCCCGAAGCTGTCCGGATCTGTTTTATATGATATTGATATGCCGGATGCGGACAACTTCTACCAGGTTCCGTCATTGTCTGATGATTGCGACAATGTTATTTCAAATTATTTTTCTATTGTGTCGGCTGTCTTAAAATTAGCCGGATGGCAAATATCGGAGATTGAACTGGAGAATGAAAAATGGTTATTGGAAGATATTGCACCATATTATCAGAAAATCGTAGCTCAGATTTGGCAGGAAAATTATGATGAGATTTCCGATTATATATTAGAAAAAGAGGATTCTACAGTCAATTTTATCTTGTTAAGCAGTGATCGTATCTATAGTCATTCAGCAGGTATGGCTATCTTTGAATGGTTTGTACCAGATGGTTTTGTACTTTCGGCGAATTGTGTAAATAGCACAATTGTTATCATTCTATATGGTAGTCTGTACTCGGAGAGAGGTCTTGATGTAGAAATCGGAAGACAAAACTACAATATATTGTCTGTGCTAATTGCATATTCGTACAGGATTAACTATCCATGCCTAATGCTTCCTGGTGATGAAATATGGTAAATCACAAACTAAACAAACATAACTTGATTAGTCTATGGCATTATTTTGAAGCAATTTTTCTTACTATTCATATGGAAGTAGAAGATATGGAAGATCAAGCTGAAGGCTGGAGCAAAGATTTTTTTAGCACCAAAAAGTATGTACAGGATAGTGAACAATGTTGGTACTGGTCAATGTTAGACGGGATTATTTTATATTTGATTAAGAATCGAATGATAAAAATACACACATATAAAAAAGAAACCGCATTGGCAGGATTCATTTCCATGCTGCGAACATATTCCTGGTCTTATAAGAGCCAGTGCCTCTGTGCAGAAGATAATACTAATGATTATTTTATAAGTAATCAAGAGTGGCAGAAATATTTAGAGACTCAGGTGGATGAAATGCAGAGAGCTTTTATTTTAAAGACGATACAGAGATATTATGATAGATACTTTATCCTTGACGATCTGTATCAAGATCGATATTATCTTGCGGTAAGATATATTCTTCTTAGTAGGCCAATTGGCTTAATAAACTCAGATGTTGAGAATGAACTGCTATGGTACGCTGAAAGACTCTCTTTTTTACATACCTTTGGTGGCGCATTAAATTCAAAGATTGAAAATGGAAAATTATATATTTGTTTCATTATCCCATATATCTTTATGGGATGGGAGAGTTATGAGTTTGCATGGGCTGACCAGTATTTTGAGCCCGCTGCAGTCCTCCTCATGGAAATCATTGACAGGATTATTTCTGGTGAATGAGTTAATTACAGAGAAAGGTGAAGAAAAACAATAGTAGAGTATAGTGAATCGTCAGAATGTTTGCAAACAGTTGTTTATGGAAGTATGGATACTGACGAGCCAACGGATATTGTAACACTGTTGAAATGATATTAAGAGGGGATGTATTTTTGTATCGCTTTAGGGGTCCGGTAAATATATCGGGCCCCGTTATTTGTTATGCAGTATCATTGGACTATTGTACAGATTTAAATTTCAATTTCGAAAATAAACGGTTTACTCCGATAAAATATAGGTGTAAAGATGGAAGAAAATAATAGTAAGATAAATGACTTAATAAAATACATAATAAAAAAGAGCGGCAGGAAGCTGTTAAAAAAATTACTCATCCCGGCAATTGTGATCTTTCTATTTATTGGTGGTGCCCTGACGGGGACCGGGATTATTTCTGTATTCAACATTGAAGAAGTATTAGGAAACTTTTATTCCTTTTTTTCTTTGCAGGGTGGCATAGATGATCAGATACTTCAGACGCAGTGGGGGGAAGATGTCACAGCTGGACAATTACTGGACTTGTTAGAACAGGGGTTTTCCATATCCAAGACAGAAGAAACTATGATTAAAATAAAATCAGGAAACTTCAAGTACCTACTTGAAAAATGCCGGAACTATGAAAACTTGGGTAAGCGAACCAGGGCCATAACCGTACAGGGGTATCGAGAATACTTGATAAAAGTGGTTACGACATCCAGGAAGCCGGATGGATCCGAATCAACGGAGATATCATATGAGCCAGCAGACATGTATATTGAAAAGGAGATTATAGTTTCCAATAAAGATACGGAGGGGATGCTAACTCTCGATTGGCGGCTTTTATATATGTATTCCATGATCTGTTCTTTGGATCGAAAAGCGGATAATAATTCTGAAACAATTCAAGAGGTATTGGAGGAATCAGATGGTTGGTATATTACTAAGCGGGATATTGATGCAGCGTATAAAGCTGTAACCATGACTTATATCTATGATTATGATGTTATGGCAGATACTGCAAGCTATTTTGCCTTCGATACATGCATAAGTATGCCGCATGAGAGTGAGATCTATGGAGACGCTGATACCACTTCCGGTAGGTATACCTGGTATTATCCCCGTTCACTGATGAGTAGTGCGGTTTCTGGTTATTCGTCACTGAATTATTTGATTAACGATGGGAAGGTAGTTGGCATACAGGAGATTTATGACGATACACGATTCCAAAAAATCGGTGAAACATTATGCCCTCTTTATACATATGAATTCTTTACACAGATTTTTACATATATGCCAGGCGGTAAGAAGATACTAGATCGGTTTGCATCCTGGCGCCAGCAAGCGGAAGGAGGTAATACAGTTATTTATACCGGATATTTTATGTTGGATGTAGGTGCTTACCCGGCGAGAGAGGGAGTTACAGTTGATGGCAACTTTATTTCTGGTGGCGGTATTGGATATCCAATAGGCAATTACAGTACGATTGGAGAGGCAGCAGTGGCGGTTGCCCGGTCAAGGCTACATTGGCGGTATAGCCAAAATGATCGTATGAAAGAGGGAGCGTGGGATTGTTCCTCAATGATTAGCCGAATATACAATGAACTTGGACTTGATATTACGGCCAGTGGTACAACGCTGACATTAAAGTCAAGGGCGGTTAAATATAACCAGATGATTACGGAAGCCGATTTAATGCCGGGGGATGCAATCTGGTATCGATATAAAAAGTCTGATGGTACGGTCGGCAGACATGTGGTGATGTATAGTGGCAATGGTAACGTTATTCACGCGAAGGGTATTGATTATGGGACGGTTGAACAACCTCTCGCCAACACTAGCTATAAAGGTTCAAACATAACAGAGGTGTTTTTTTTCCGCCCCTATCTGAATATCTCAAGTACATTTGTCCCCTGGGGAGGAGGGGCAAGCCAAATAACGGCAGCGGAACTGTATGGCAAAAGTCAGGAGGAGCTTATTGAGCTTATACTTGCCCTGGCAGTTGATGATGCGAAAAAAAGCAATATACTTCCAAGTATTGCGGCTGCACAATTTATTTTGGAGAGTGGCTGGGGAAAATCTGCACTTGCGCAAAAGGCCAACAACGGTTTCGGTATGAAGACAGAGTTATCTGGAAATACCTGGAGCGGAAGTACTTGGGATAATACCAGTTTTGTTGAAATGTCTTCAAAAGAGGAACTGCCTAACGGTATCATCATCAATAAGGTTTCAAAATTTCGGGCATATCAAAGTATTAACGATAGCTTTACCGATCATAGTGCATATCTGTATGCTGCCAAAAAGGGTAGTGAATTACGCTACGCGGGTTTGACAAGTGTCGCCCAATATTCTGCTGCTTTAGATATCCTGGTTGCTGGGGGATACGCAACGGATACAAAATATAAATCTAAATTGACATCAACAATTACTGCTCATAATCTAGACCGGTATGATGGCAGCTTTAAAATGGTGGATACAGGAAATATCCTTCGGCCTTCTGGCAAGTGGCAGAATGGACAAAAGATTCCGTTTAATTCTTTTGCAGGATCAGAGTACGCTGAGTTTTCAAAAATAAACTCTGGTGCGGCAATACACTATACGGTGGGTAATCCGAATGGCAAAGTGGTCTGTATCAATGCCGGCCATGGGACAAGCGGCGGAAGTTCGGTAAAAACACAGTCGCATCCGGATGGAAGTGGAAAATACACTTCCGGAACAAATGGGAAAGGTGAAGTGATGTCTTTGGCTATATCAAGTGGTACCACACATAAAAGGGGCACATCGGAGGCTGCAATTAACTTGAAAGTTGCAAAAAAAGTTAAGGAAATATTATTACTTCGGGGATATGACATAGTTATGATACGTGAAACCAGTGATCAACAGCTTGATAATATCGCCCGTACAGTTATTGCAAACAACACATCCGATGTTCATATCGCACTGCATTTTGATTCCACGAATACGGATAAAGGCTGTTTTTATATGTCCGTTGCCAATAATTCCGATTATAGAGCGATGGAGCCGGTTAAGAGTATGTGGAAAGAGCATGAGAGGCTGGGTACCGCCCTGGTGGATGGTATGGTTGGCCGAGGGGTGAAGAAGTACGGTAATGGAAAGTTGGAATCAGATTTAACTCAAACCTCTTACTCTAGAATACCTAGTGTAGACATTGAGTACGGAGATACTGCAACGGACTACAGTGACAGCAGTATAAAAAGAATAGCGGAAGGTATCTGTGATGGTATCGATGCATATTTCGGATTTTAAATACAGGGAAGGAGTCTTATGAGAGCACATTATAAAGCAGTTCTGATTGCCAGCATTATTACGATGATAGTTTTTCTTACACTTTTATCGTCAAAAATTTTGGATATCGAAAGACATGAGGGCGGAACTTTGTCTGTAACAAATTCAGCAAGTGCCTATGACAGTGATTTTGTGTCTGATGGGGAAGAGGTAGGGGAATTGGTGCCGATATATGGTGATGCCGGTATATCAGATGAAGAAGAGTTATCCATTCTTTCTCCAATTCCGGTTGAGGTATCTGCAGCAACAAAAAAAGAAATGGTGTCATTTATTCTAAGTTATCTGGGATATATACCATTTGCAGATCAGGGTAGATTTTATGGCACGGGGTATTTTAAATCTCCTGATGGAGTAGATAATCGTATTCAGACGCCGGTCGGTGTTGACTCATTGGGGTATGTGATTTGGGTGTACCGAAATGTATTTGCTTCCAGTTCACCGGCGTTTAACGAACCGGAAGGTTGGCCGCAGCAGTGGCAACAGATAACGGTCACAGAATTAGAGATTGGAGACATTGGCGTATATCAGGATCCGTCCAGCACCCAGAATCATTACGGGGTGTTTGTTGGGCATTCCAATGGATTCCCGGTATTTGCTCACTGCTCTGGTGTGGCAGCTCCAAAGTATCCGTGTGGAAATGACCGGTTGGCATTCCTGAAGTCGGTAACTCAACAATATTACATGGGAAATGCCCCGGTAGATTTTCATTATTTTTTCCGACCAATGGTAGATTGGGAAATGGAGGAGGACAGATGATAGCGACTGTTCGGTTTCTGATGTATAGCTGGTGGGAATCCAGCATGGTAAGGGTTAGCCACCCGCCATTATCCAGTTCCTTGGAGTCGAAGCGGTAACGTTAGATTTAAGCGTA
>Ga0153950_1000739_pt1 | contig 14562 bp, 11 predicted proteins | sample TSNJ034MetaG_FD_104737 | JGI IMG/M metagenome (GOLD analysis project Ga0153950, IMG submission 104737) | Attine ant fungus gardens microbial communities from New Jersey, USA - TSNJ034 MetaG | ecosystem: Host-associated > Fungi > Mycelium > Unclassified | place: USA: New Jersey, Wharton State...
GACTCGACCCGCCGCCTACTCCCGGTGAATCTGTCGCATAGACAATAATCGGTATTTTTAGGCGGTTTTGTGACCGTCAGCTTTGTTGCACCTTTTTTTAGGGTGGGCGTGAACTGGTGAGTTTCAAGCTATTCCCTTAATACGAAAAGCAAGGAGGTCTTGCCGTGAAGCACATACCCAATATTTTGTCCTGCTTTCGTATTGCGTTGTCGCTCGCTTTGCTTATCCTACTGCGAAGACCGCTTCCTTTTGCTATCCTTTACCTGCTCTGCGGTCTCAGCGACGTGGCGGACGGATGGCTTGCCCGCCGCTTTCATGCTGGGTCTATTCTGGGCGCCAAGCTGGACAGTCTGGGAGATGACGTGTTTTATGGAACCGCTATTGCCGCTTTGGTGGTTTGGACGGATATTGCCCACAACACACCTATGCTGAGTGCATTTGTGGTGGTAGCCGCAATCAGGCTGGTTAATTTCATCATCACCAGATTCAAATTTGAACAATGGGGAATACTGCACAATATAGGGAATAAGGCCGCGGGACTACTTCTGTTTCTTACGCTCCCGGTAGGGCTTTTGGCCGGTGGGTTTCCCTTGTGGCTGTTGCTTCCGCTTGGAATTGCGGCACTGCTCTCTTCCTTGGAGGAAACGCTGATCCGTCTCACCTCGTCAAACTATAAGGTAAACAGGAAAAGAGCCGTCACCTTGACATAAATCAAGAGGTAACGGCTCTGGCTTTACAGGAATCAGGAACGGAGTCGGGCATCAGAAGCTGGAAATAGTCCATATTGTTGCGGATATCCCAGTTAGGAGCGCATATAAAAATAAAAGTCAGGTAAGGAGTATTTTTGGTCAGGCGTTGGGGGTTAAGCCACGCGAAAAACTCATCAAGGACAGACCCTGCCTGCTTCTAGCGCTTCTTGCGCTTCTTGCGTTAATGCTTTTCTACTTCCAAAGCTCCAGCTCGACAGAATATGTGGTCTGATGCAATGGATTACAGAACCTGAGAATTCGTAGAATCGGCCGCGGCATCGTTATTGCCTGTTTGGACAATGGATTCAGTGGACATTTGCGTATCTTTCATCTCGTCCGATACGCGGCAGTTCCTCCTTTCCCGAAACTGGAAATACAGGGGCGCGACTGCCAATACAATACCAACAACATCTGTAAGTGTGCCGGGGATAAACAGACCAAGTCCAGCCAACGCGAATAGGATCCGTTGCCATATAGATACCTTGGCAAACATATAACCTTCCAGCGCCGCTGCAATAAAGATAACACCAATGAACGCAGTGACAAAACTTGTAATGACCTCTCCCACATTGCCAATGCCCATCAAAGCAGGGGAGAAGATGCTGACAAAGGGGATGAGGAAGCAGCCGATACCCAGACGCATGGCTTTCAGGCTGACCTGAAAACCGTCCGATTCGGTCATGCTTGCCGTCATGTAACTTGCGAGCGCGAACGGTGGGGTGACGAAAGTGGAAATGGACATGTACAGGATAAAGAAATGTGCCGCAATAACCTCCACACCAAGGTTGACCATGGCGGGGGCGACAAGAATCGCCATGAGGATATAGCTGACAATTGGCGCCATGCCCATACCCATGATGTAAATGGTCACTGCGGTGAGAAGCGCCAGCACAAATAGGTTGCCGCCCGACAGGATTTCGAGATATGCGGACAGCTTGAGCCCAAGGCCGGTCATGGTGACCGATGCCATGATGATACCGGCGGCCGCCGACACCGCGATAGTGGGCAGCGAGGAGATGCCGGATTCGAAAATAGCCTGTTTAATGCGCTTGACAAAATACTGGCGGTCGTCCTTTTTGATGAGTGCGACAAGGATTAACACCAACAGCGAGCGGTAGATCGCGCCGGAAGCCGTCCAGCGCAGGACCAGCAGGAAGTAGACCAGTACGACGATCGGCACCAGATATTGCCAGCCGCTGCGGAATACAATGCGCAGGCGCGGTAACTCTTCGCGCGGCACGGATTGGTATCCGTTTTTGGCCGTGAAAAAGTCGATCTGCCAATACAGCGCACAGTAGTACAGGATGGCAGGCAGGATTGCCGCCTTGACCACCGCGCCATACCCCAGCCCGGTCATCTGCCCGATAAGAAATGCAACCGCCGCCATGACGGGCGGCATAATCATGCTGCCACAGGACGCGACCGCAACGGTTGCGGCGCTAAATGTCTTGTCATAATTCAGCTTCTTCATCAGTGGCAGCGTGAGTGGCCCGACGATACCCGCGTTGCTGACCGGTTCGCCGGTCATGGTGGAAAACAGGCACGAGCACACGATGGCGGCTTTTGCCGCGCCGCCGCGCAGTGCACCCACCAGCGATAGGGCGAGGTTTTTGTAAAATTCCCCCGCCTTGCTGCAAGACAGGAACGCGCCGAAAGTGATAAACGCGATGACAGTGGTGGACACAATCTGGATAGGCATACCGAATACGCCTTCGGTGGACATATAGATGTACTTGATGACCTTGGCGTTTGTGAACGTGGTGGTGTGCAGGAACCCGCTGATTTTGTTGCCGAAGAACAGGTAGGCGAGAAACACCAGGGAAACGATAACCATCGGCATACCCACGGCACGCCGCGCCGCTTCCAGGATGACGATTACCATCAGCCAGCCCAGAACGCTCTGGAGAGAGTTAACGTTGACGGTTCCGTACAATGTTTCAAAATTGAGCCCTACATAAAAGCTAGCGACGAGGGCAATGACACCAAGCACAAGATCATACCAGATGAACTTGCCCTTGTGCTTTTCGCCGATCTTTTTGCTGGCCGGGAAGTTGAGGTAGACCAGGAATACTCCGATTCCGACAAAGTACATGGTATACGACTCGGCATAGATATAAAAGTACTGACTGATATGGGGCATAAGCTCAGAGTAGAAGACCGCAAAAAGCACGAGCGCCGCGGTAAATACAAAGGTGACAATGCTTTTCGCGCTCGGCTTTTCCCGCGCGCTGTTCTGCCCCGCTTGCGCATTTGCTGCATCGGGCATGTCGGGTCCTCCTTATCTGCCGCTGAACGCGTCAATCTGTGTCTGGTTCCAAGCGTCCATCTCGGCGGTCCATACGCCGATTTCCCGATAGTAGCGGATAGCACCGTCGTGGTAAGGGAAGTTCGCGTTTTTGCTGGCCGCCGCTTCCTTGGTCCACTCTTTAAGCTCCTCGCAGATAACTTCGAGGCTGTCGTAGTTTTCCACCAGTGTCTTAGTGATCAAATATACGACATCGTCGTCCAAATCATCCATGCAGAACAGCACGGTGGGCATGCCGACAATTTCCATGCCGGCGTCCATGCCCGGTACATTGCTGAACAGCTGCGCGGGAACCAACGCTGGATAGGCTTCGTGCACCTTTGCGCCCTCGGCGGCGGCAATCGGCAGCACACGCGGAGTGATTTTGGAGGCCAGCTCCTCTAGCTTGCTACCCGCGATTGAGGCGATGCACGCATCGGTGCGTCCTTCCGCAAGCTCGGTCAGTCCGGAGGTGGAGAAAGACATTTTCTGCCGGATGATTCCGTTTTGCGGGTCAATGCCATAGGCGGACAAAATCGCTTCGGACATTACCTTGTGCGTATCGCTCAGGCCGTCGAACGTCACGCGCTTACCGGCGAGATCGACGACCGTTTCAATGCCAGCATCGGCATTGACGATAAAGCTGAAGCAGAGTACATTGCCACTTTGAATCGAGCGGATGTTTTCAAGGCCGTATGGACCCTCGGAATCCTCCCAATAGGTGATAAAATGCTGTGGGCAGTTGACGCCCAACTGGGATTCGCCCGCTTTCATGGCGGCTACGATACCCTCGGGTCCGGTAGAAGGCGTGACAATGGTGTTGAGCGGCGTCTTGGTGGCCAGCAGGCCGCCCTGTCCTGCGGCAACCGAGTAATAACCGGTACCCACCGGGTTGGTGGAGTAGACGAGGTCCATGGTTTCGACGGTGACTTCGCCGGAGGATTCCACTTCGGAGGGATTTTCCGCGGGCGGGACCTCTTGGGTGGAGACGGACGGCTCAGCCGCCGGCGTACTGCTGGTGGGAGAGGCGTTTTGTCCGCCGCCGCATGCGGCCAGGACGAAAATCAGTGCCAGAGAAAGTGCGCTACAAAGAACACGTTTCATCGATAGCTTCTCCTTTCAATAGAGGGCAGCGATTCGGTTTCCTGTATTGTATTCGCGGTTTCAGAGGTGAGGTAAATACTTCATAGCTCCATGCTGTGTACGGGTCCGCTCATTGCTTGCAGGCCGCCTGCCGTGACCAATAATGTGTCGGCCAGCAGCGCACCGGCATCCGGGTGGTCCAGTATCAGGCTGAGCACGGTCCTTTCCTTCAACGGGGTCGAATGGTCGTATGGCTCCGCCAGATCCATCCCGATGCTCTGCGCGGCGCTGAATGAGTGGTCCGGCAGACCCTGCGTTTCCCGCCAGAGGGCGTCAATAACCGCGCCCGCTCTCCAGCCTTGCTTGAAGCCGCAGTAGGCTGCGGCAAGGCGTTCGTTTGCTTTGGCCTGCGCTTCGCAGAGGCTGTCGATACAGGCACTGAGGCCGTAAATCGCCTTGTAGCGCAAATACTGAACCTCAACGAGTATGCGTACCGCTTCACCGGGCGCAAACGGGCGCTGCTCCGGTGGACGCAGATAGCCACTGCGCGCGCCTGTACCGATTAAAATTTGCACGTCTTCGGCGCCTGCGTAGTAAATCCGCCGGTTCACCCCCGCCATCGCGGCGGCTTCGTTTTGGCCTTCGGCACAGGCGCGTGCAGCTTCAATGGCGCCCTGCTTGGCCAGCGCCGCCGCCTGCCCGATCACCGACAACTCGGCCGGGGTTTTGACAAGGCGTATATCGTTGAAAATGTCTGTCAGATCGGTAATTTCGCCAAACTGCGCCCGCAGGTCATCCACAGCGCGAAACGGGCACCAGCCCAAATTGATACCACCCCACTGCCTGCCGGTCAAACCGCGCTTGTCGGCGTAATCAGCCGCGGCACGGCCGATGTGGTCGTTGGCAACCAGGCTGATTCCAACAAGATTGACCTCGATTTCGGGCGGCACGAATGTCTCTACACGTTGTTGGTCCCGACCGGGTACGGCCGCGAGCAAGGCGGTCCTGCCGTTACGCAGCACCAACAGCATTGCGTTGGACCACGTGATGACCGCGTTGTAGCCGGAAAAGTATTGGAGGTAGCCGTTGCACAGGCTGTCGGCATAGATCAGGCAGCCGTCGAGCTCCTGCTCCTCCAGCAGCGCGCACAATTTTTTCCTGCGGGCCGCGAATTCGGACGCGGGCAACTGGAAATCGTCGCGCACGTGGCGGCCGCGCACCAATGCAGGGATTGCCTGAATGCTCACACCGTCACCTCCTCAACCTCATAAAGCTTCATGGTAAGCCTGCTCAAGCGTTCCACGCCGGTTTCGGTCACCAACACCATCTCGCCGCAGGCCAGATATCCGGTTTCGGGCAGATACTGGTTGGGGTGTACCACCATGCACATGCCGGGGCGCAACTTCATATCGTTGTCTTCGGTCAGCTCAAACTGGCCGAGCCCGAAATTGTGTCCGCGGGAACGCATATAGGGTGGACGACAGTACTGCTCATAACCCTGTGCGCCGATGATCCCGTTTTGGATCTTTGCGATATCCCCGGCCCGGACACCGGGCTTGATGATCGCAAGCGCCTGCTTCAGCGCCGTTACGAGAAGCGCGTATTTTTCCCGCTCAACAGGCGTCGCCTCACCGAGCTTGGCGGTGCGGCACAACTGTGCCGCATACGTAATGCAGCCTTTCATGGGTGTGATCTCAGCAAGAATTAAATCGCCGGGCTGGATTGCGCTTTCACGCGGTACATGCATGCAGGAGAGATCTCTGCCCGCCGCAAGCATCTGAAAATTGTCGTCCGCGCCCGCGCGGATCATTGCTTCGTTCATGTCGGCGGCGAGCTCGAATTCACGCAGCCCGGGCCGGATGGAGGCAATCTGCGCCAAAAAGCCGATATCGGCAAGCTTTCCGCACTCGCGCAGGATTTCTTTTTCCCAGTCAGTCTTGATAATCGCAGCTTGGTCGAGCACGCGCAGCCCGTTCCGGACACCGTCTCCAAACGCCTTTCCAAGTGCCCGGCGTTGTTCTGTCGTCATGATGCCGAGACTCACCACACCAACTGTGCCGCCGTAATTTCTGGCTAGGTTCGCGGGGCCGGAGATATCGCGGCCGTCGTATAGGCGGATGTCCTTGATCCAGCTGGTGTCGTGCGCCCGGACAATGTCACCAGGCTCACAGATAAACAACACGGGGTCCTGTTCGAGCGGCAGCACAACACAGGCGCTGACGCCCAGCGTGCGGTAGTTGGCGACATAGTGCACGTTTTCCAGCTTCCACTGGGTGCCGTACACCAGCATGACATCAAGGCCATCCTCTTCCATCCCTCGTCGGATGGCGGCGAAGCGGTTCTCCGCTTCGCCGGCGGGGTAATTCTTCATGTTTAACCTCCCTAATGTGGCCACAGTCGGCGCAGCAGTTTCACCTTGTGTCAGACAGGGAACACCTGCGAATCCTCGCCGGTTTTAAGCGGGTGGAACTTGTTGACCGTGGGATAGAGATCCGGGTGCCTTTTAATCCACTCCATCATGCCGCCGGCTTTCCAACGTTCAAGCAGCAGCTCGATGGGCGGCTCGGCCTGCGCGTTTTTTCCGGTGGTAAGGTTTTTGATTATCCCGGCCTCAATGTCGACCTCCAGTTGGTCGCCCTTGTTCACCATCTTGGAGATACCGGTGCATTCCAGCACCGGCACGCCGATGTTCCACGTGTTGCGGTAAAAAATGACAGCGCTCTGCTCGCAGATGATTGCGCGCAGCTTCATGGCGCGCAGTACCAGTGCCGCCGGTCGCGATGAGGAGTTGCCGAAATTTCTGCCCGCGACAATGAAATCGCCCGGCTGCATCTGCTTTGGAAATTCAGGGTCATAGTACACCAAGCACTCGTCGATGGGTAGGTGCGCGCCGTGGTCGGAGGTGCTTGCCATGATGCTTTCCGTGTTGATGTTGTCGCCAAAAGTCCAGGCTTTGCCTCTGTAGAGTTCGCCCATTGCCTTACTCCTTCCTTACAGCATATTTCTCGGATCGACGATTTTGCCGTTGACCGCTGCCGCCGCCACCGTGTAGGGGGAGGCGAGATAGATTTCCACATCCTTGCCGGCACGACCTGGCAGGTTGCGCGGGTGCGTGCCGATCATCGATTCACCCTCGCCCAGGAAGCCGTAGCACATCATCTGGCAGGGGCCGCAATACGGTGCGCTGATCACAGCGCCCATGTTTTCGAACAGCTCCATCAGGCCCTCTTCGCGCAGACACTTCAGAATCTCTTGAGTGCCGGGGACGATCACAAGGCGGGTGTCCGGGTGGATGGAGCGCTCGCGTAAAATCTCGGCCGCCATGCGGAAGTCCTCGACCGAGGAACCGGTGCAGCCGCCGATATATGCCTGATCAATCTTGGTTCCCGCAACCTCGCTCACCTTTTTGGTGTTGCTGGGACGGGGCGGGCAGCCGACCAACGGTTCAATGCCGCTGACATCAACGGTCCACTCTTTCTCGAACACGGCGTCGGCATCGTTGAACACGGGCTCGTAGGAGCTGTGCACACGGTCCCGGATGAATTCATAGGTTTTGTGATCCGGCTCAATAAAGCCGTTCATGCCGCCCATTTCCACCGCGAGGAACGAGAGGATTGCGCGCTGCATGACGCTGAGGCCGGAGATATAGGAGCCTGTGTAGTCGATCACCTTCCAGATAGCACCGTCTGCTCCGACGACATTGCCCAGCAAATGCTGGCCGACATCGCGGGTGCATACGCCCTTCCTGGTATCGCCCTCCAGCCGGATGCGCACGGTGGGCGGGACCTTGAACCAGGTTTTGCCGGACAGCATCGCATCGGCAATTTCATAGGTGATTGCGGTGCCGAACGCGCCCAGCACGCCGTACACCGTCGCGTGGGAGTCGCCGCCCACGCAGAGATAGCCGGGGGCCACATGGCCTTTCTCCAGCATCAGGATGTGCGCATTGCCGCTGCCCATGTCGTACAGATGCTTAATGCCGTACTGTTTGGTCCACTCGCGGCTCTGTTTGAGGAAAGTCGCGTACTCCTGCGTGGAGGGCAGGCAGACATGGTGGCCGAGCCCAAAAGCGATCTTATCGCCGTCAAATACGCGGCCAATCTCACCGATTTCATCGAAATAGGGAACGCACAGCCAAGGGCTGTGGTGGAACACAAGGTCAACGTCGCAGACGACGGCATCGCCGGGGAATACCTCGGCCTTGCCGGCATGTTTCGCCATAATTTTCTCGGTAGCGGTATGTCCACTCATGGAACTCCTCCTTTATCATAATTAATTGCGTTTTAAATAAACAGCCGGGTGTAGCGTCACGGACAATCATTGCGCCGCTCTTTCAGAATCTCCAGCAGGCCCCCCTTCTCCACCTGCTCCAGCAGGAAGTCAGGAATGGGGATGCCCTGCATGGTGGTACCCCTGGTTTTGTTGACAATCACACCGGTGGAAAGATCTGCCTCGACCTCATCACCGATATCGAGAGTCTCGTGGATGCCCTTGCATTCGATAACCGGCAGGCCGATATTGAGCGCGTTGCGGTAAAAGATGCGCGCGAATTCCTCGGCGAACACGCACCGCGTACCCGCGGCCTTGACTCCGATGGGACCCCATTCGCGGCTGGAGCCGCAGCCGAAGTTCTTGCCGGCGACGAGGAAACCGCCCTGCGCCATTTTGTCGGGAAATGTGGGATCAAGGTCGCGCATGCAAATTTTTGCAAGCTCTTCCGGCGCGGTGGATATGACATATTTGGCGGAGCTCATGTCGTCTGTGCTCACGTTGTCCGCTAGCTTGCTCAGGATTTTGGCTGTCAGCTTCATTGTCTATCCTCCTTTGCGCGGGGATCGGTAATGCATCCGGCAACGGCGGATGCGGCGGCTGTTGCGGGGGAGGAAAGGTAAATTTCACCCTCCGGATTGCCCATGCGGCCTTTAAAATTGCGGTTGTGAGTCCCAAGGCAGGCCTCGCCCTTGGCGATCAGCCCCTCGTGCATGCCGCCGCACGGCCCGCAGTTTGCGTTGAGCACAATGCAGCCCGCGTCGAGAAACAGGTCGATGAGCCCCTCGCGCATCAGGCGGCGGTAAATTTCGTTGGATGCCGGCAGGATTAGACAGCGCAGGTGCCGGGGAATCTGTTTGCCGCGGATGAAATGCGCCGCAGCGTAAAAGTCCTCCATGCGCCCGTCGGTGCAAGTGCCGATCAGGACCTGATCAAGACGCTTGCCCGCCGCTTCTCCCACATTGACCACATTGGCCGGGCTGTGCGGGCAGGCCACCTGCGGCTCCAGCGCGGAAGTGTCGATCTCGACGATCTGCGTATAATGCGCGTCCGCGTCACTGAAATACTCAGTGTAAGGCTTTGTCACACGGTCTTTCAGGTAGGCGCGCGTCTTTTCGTCCGGCGCGACGATTCCGTTTTTGGCCCCTGCCTCCACGGCCATGTTGCACAGCGTCAATCGGCCGTCCACCGACATGTTTTCGATGCACTCGCCGGTGAATTCCAGCGCCTTGTAGGTTGCGCCGGCAACGCCGAGAATCTGCAGCATCTTTAATATCACGTCCTTGGGCATGACATGCGGTCTAAGCGTACCGCTCACATGCACTTGGATGGTCTCTGGCACGCGGAACCACAACCGCCCGTTGGTGAACACAGAAGCCATCTCCGTGGAGCCAATACCAGTGGAAAATGCCCCCAACCCGCCGTAGGTGCAGGTGTGCGAGTCGGTGCCGACCAGCACGCGTCCTGGGGTGACAAAGCCGTTTTCGGGTAACAGCTGGTGGGCCACGCCGGTCATGTTATAAAAATGCTTGATGTTGTAGTCCTCCACGAAAGCAACGGTGTCCTGCACGAGCTCGGCGTGCAGCAGAGCACTGGGCGGCGCGGAATGGTCGATCACCACGACTATTTTGTCGCGATCCCACACATCGGCGCCGAGCTCGCGCATCGCCTTGAATACGATTGGCCCAAGTCCGTCATGCGCCATTGCCACATCGATGTTTGCCTGGACAATGTCCCCGGCCTGCACCGCCGGTTTTCCGGCTGCCGCCGCGAGGATTTTTTCGGTAATCGTCATTCCCATTTCATCACTCCTCGTATCATATCTTTTCCTGTCAGATCTTGGCGGTACAGCGTGGGATAAAGGCGACCGCGCCTGCGCGGCAGACATGCCTGCACAGCCCACAGCCCTCGCAGGAAGTGGGGTCGGCGACCGCCTTGCCGCCCCGCATTTCGATCGCCCGGCAGCTGCCAATGCGTGCGCACATCCCGCAGCCGGTGCAGAGCCGTGTGTCGATTTCGGCGTAGCTGTCGGTGTTGGAGAGCTCCGACGTCGCACAGATATACGGCAACGCCGCCCGGCTGAGCTGCCCAATGTCCGCATAGCCGTATTCATCCATGAAGCGCGCGAGCTGTTCGGCCAGCGGCTTTAGAATATCAAACCCGTCCAGCAGCAACTTGGAACACATGGTTACCAGGTTAGAGCCGAACATTAGCGATTCCACACAGTGCTCCCAGGTTTCCAGCCCGCCGCCGCCCGCAATCATGATATCCATGTCCTGCGCGACCTGCGCAATCAGACGGTAACTCAACGGCCGGATGACCGGACCGCCGCAGCCGCCGAAACTGCACCGGTCGTGAAAGGTTGCCATTTTTGTTTTGCCGCCGCGGTAGATGTCGATAGGCGGCGCCACCAGCGGAGAAGCGTTGATGACGAGGCCGTCCGCGCCACCCGCACCTGCCTTGCGCGCGACCTTGAGGTAATCCTCCACCTCGGACGTCAGCTTAACCATCACCGGGATCGCGACAGTCTGTTTGACGCGCTGCACAATCGCACCGACAAGCTCCGCGTCCTTGCCCACCTGTGCACCCGCAACCTGCCCCGGTGCCTGCTGCTTGCCGAAGTTCATGTTGGGGCAGATGAAATTAAGCTCCAAGCCATCCGCCCCTGCCTGCTGCATCTGCTGCGCAATGGAGGCCCAAGTGTCCAGATCGCCGCCGGCACCGGCAATGTTTGCCCACAGCACGATTTCGGAGGTGGCCTCCTTGCACCGGCGCATGAGTGCGAGGCCCTTGTCTAAATCGTTGCGCTTATCGCTCGGGTTGAAGAATCGGAACCCGCGTTCGGCGTACATCTGCCGGATGCCCTTGTTGGGTTGGCTGTACATTGTCAGCTTCAGGCTTGCCGCGCCCGCGCCACATTCCTCTGCGCGCTTAATGTGATCGACATGGTCGGTCAGCGGGCTGGAAGCCACCACGAACGGGGTGCGGTAGGTCAGGCTGTTGATGGTCTGGTTGAGTTTGGCCACAAGGATTCCCCCTTAGTAATTCACCGCAGAATATTGGTATATATCATCTAAAATTATATCAGATTAAGTAAAAATATCGTGTAGAAAGTAAAAACAACTAACTAATTACGCAAGAATGATGCCAAAATCGAGCATTTGCAAATTATACAAAACAATAGTTTTGTTAGCTGACGAAAACATCGCGACGATAGCTGGCACTGCGCAGGGTTCACAACCAATGAAAATCGGATGGGCGCGTGCCTAAGAGCAAACGCTCATCCTGGCTATAAAGGAATTGCGGATTAACCATGTATACCCATGGTTATAACCATGGGTATTGAATTGATTAAACAACTCTGCTACAATTATGGCAAGAGAGGGGGTGCGAATATGGGGCTGACAATACTGTCCTATTCGGGCGCGGAGATTAATCAGGTGGAGTTGCTGCTGCGAACCATCCTGGGGGATTTGACCGAATACACCTGCCTGACATATCCGCAGCTTCAGACCATCGACCGCCAGATTGACGACGACCTGGTGCTTTTGACCGCGCCGGACCGTTTTGATCTGTTTGTACCATATCTTGCGCCCGGTACGCCTTATATTAAGGCAAAACGGACCATAAACCCCAAGAAAATCAAGGATCTGCTCGGTATTTCACCAGAGAGCGAAGTGTTGGTGGTCAATTACCAGAAGGAGAACTCAATGACAATGATTGCCGAAATGCAGGCGTTAGGCATCAATTTGCGATACACGCCATTCGACCCCGACCACAAGCCGGACCGCAGCTTTGAGTACGCGATTACCCCTGGATACGTATCGCTGGTTCCGCCGGGGATTCCGAATGTCATCAATGTGGGGCTGCGTGTGCTGAGCATTGTCACCATTGCGGAGATCGTGCACCACTTCACTGGCAGCCTTGACTACGATGATCTGGTTTTCACGCGCTATGTACGTGACTTCGTCGAGCTTTCTAATGAGATCACCATGCAGTACAATGAAAACCTGTCGTTGCGTCTGCAACTGGAAAATGTCGTGGCGCATTTTGAATCCGGCATCATTATTGAAGGGCACGACGGAAAAGTGGTCAACCACAACCAGATGGCCGCAAATATCCTAGGGATAAAGGGGATGAACGGAAAGGCTGTTACAGAGGTGCTGACGGGCTTTGAGACCGGGCAGAAAGAGCGATTTCTTAAGCGGCAGGGCAATACAATCCACATCACAGCTGAGATGCTGGACAGCGAGCCGGAACATGCCACAAAAATGTATATTCTCAAAGATATGGACATGATCCGCTCTGTTGACGAGCAATACCGCCGTTACGAACGCCACCAGGGACACCGTGCGAAATACCAATTCCAAGATATCCTGCACAGAAACCCCGGCATGGATACGCTAATTGAAAAGGCGCGCCGCTTTGCGCGTTCCAACTCCAACGTACTGATTCAGGGTGAAAGCGGCACCGGCAAAGAGCTGTTTGCACAAGCAATTCACAATGCGTCGGCGCGGTGCAAACGCCCGTTTGTGGCGATCAACTGCGCGGCAATCTCGGAATCCCTGCTGGAAAGCGAGTTGTTTGGTTACGAGAGCGGGGCGTTTACCGGCGCGCTCAAGGGCGGCAAGCGGGGACTGTTTGAGCAGGCGCATACCGGCACAATTTTTCTTGATGAAATCGGCGACGCGTCACTGTCCATTCAAACAAAGCTGTTGCGGGTGCTGCAGGAAAAGGAAGTTCTGCGCGTTGCTGGAGAAAAAGTAATTCCGGTTGATGTGCGCTTCATTGCCGCGACTAATCAGGATCTGAAAAGAAATGTTGATGAGGGGCTATTTCGGCACGATCTGTATTACCGGCTCAATGTACTGCCACTGCGTGTCCCACCGCTGCGCGAGCGCCGGGAAGACATTGAATTGCTGCTGCATTACTATATCCAGCGGCACTCCCTAGGAAAAAACCTGCCTCAGCAAGCGTTGACGCAGGCGGCCTGGGATGTGCTGCTTGGGCATACATGGCCCGGCAATGTCCGGGAAATCGTCAACATTGCCGAATATATTGTCAATACGTCCGCAATGACGGAGACGCTGGCCAACGATTTACAGGCGATGTTCGGTAGCCCGGCCACGCCGCCTGTCAAACACAGTGAGAAAGCCATGTTTTTCTCGGAAGAGCGACATGCGGAATGTCTGGAACTGCTGCGCCTGCTTTCCGCCGACACGCCTTCCGGGTATCCCGGCAGAAAGCAACTGACGGTGCTGATGCGCGCACATGGTTATCAGCTGAGTGAACAACAGATCAAAACCCGCCTGGAACAACTGCGCAAGATGGGGTATTTGCAGACAATGCAGGGGCGTGGATCAAGAGTGACCGAGGCTGGTCTTGCGCTTGTTAGCCGGAATTAAGAATCTGTGTTCAGTAACGTTTCAGCAAGGTGTGAAGATGAGAAACCATAAAAGCATTTTCCTCGTAAACAGCTTTAATTTCATAATTATTTGACAAAATACGCGACCAATTTACCCATCAAAAAGTCCGCTCTACCCGCCATCTTTTTGGCAGTATATGCCACTGTTTTGGCTTTATCTTTTCAGAAATATCAATCGTTTCCCATATTTTACCTTGACAAATTTGACTCCCCGATAGCCTTCGTCCGCACAACCGCCTTTTATTGACGGATACTTGTTTTTCGCGGCTTGATAGACGTGACATCCGCTCATGGTATCATGGATATTTGCCGCATGTACTTTTACAACCAGCAAATTCCCCATAATGTCAGTCATTATATGCCTTTTGCGGCCCTTGACCTTTTTCCCCCGTCAATGCCGCGATTCTCGTTCTTGTTTGTTGTTTTCGCACTTTGCGAATCTATCAAACTATAGCTCGGCTCAGGCGTACGACCAGCATCAACACGCACTTTTTTGACTATTTTATCCATTGCCTTTTCCCAAACACCTTTTTGGACAGCTCGTCTGTAAAAAGACCATACTGTATCGTGGGGCGGAAAATCCTTAGGCAAGAGTCTCCATCGGCAGCCTGTTTTTTTGCGATACAGCACCGGAACCCGTTGGACAGTTGAGAGATGCTTTGCGGAAAGCAAATCGGAAGTCGGGCTGGATCAATACGAAGTGCGCAGTTACTGCGGATGGTACAAACATATCACATTTGCTTGTCTGGCTA
>Ga0153950_1000740_pt1 | contig 14547 bp, 14 predicted proteins | sample TSNJ034MetaG_FD_104737 | JGI IMG/M metagenome (GOLD analysis project Ga0153950, IMG submission 104737) | Attine ant fungus gardens microbial communities from New Jersey, USA - TSNJ034 MetaG | ecosystem: Host-associated > Fungi > Mycelium > Unclassified | place: USA: New Jersey, Wharton State...
CCATTTCCCTTACAAAGTGATTAGTTTGTGGAACTCAAGGCCGTGGCTCCAAGTTTGGGTTGGCCGGGAGCATTATGTTAGGTCCTCGTAGTGATAGTGATAAGAATCGAAAGATGTCGATGGGCCAATATATCCCTGTATACACTCCCGTGGGTTTTCATCGGGTTCTTATCGTAACCATACCGATGCTTGGATCAGAGAGAGGTGGAAAAGTCCACATTATGCCACCAACTCCATTTCAGCTTTGGTCACAACAGTAACGCTCGCGCGGAATCTCAAATTACAAATCAGCTAGCAGACTAAGCTTCAACAAAAGAAGTAAAAGATCATTTATCTCTTACTGTTTCTTGCATCTTGCATTGAAAGCGTGTTATCTGAATGAAGTCATACTGTCCAGGTGATGAAGCACAATGCACTGTACCAGCAAGGCTGACTTGACAAATCCGGACTCGTGACGCAGTCTTGATGTTGGTGACCTCGTATGAGACGAGTTGTCAGGATCAGCGGTGGATCAAAAATCTGCTACAAACCTGCTTATGGTAAGACCATGCATGTCACACCAATCTTGATGAATTCTTCTACCATTCCAATCACCCTCCCTACTTCAGAGATGCTCCCACTCAGTCCGTCCTGCTCCTGCTCAATTCTCTGTGACCTCTGATTTTACAAACTCGTACCGAGGTTAAAAATCCTATCAAGTCAAGGTAATTTCCTCAGACTAAATTAACAGTGGGTTGATATATTGAGTAATTTTTGAGCTGATTCAGTCTCTCAAATGTCCTAGGGCGTTTATACTTTCAAAAGACATAGATTTTTGGGCAACACCACCCCTATCCTTGCCAGGGGCAAGGACTGATGGTCTCTTCTTACCTTTACTATATGTTTTTATTCTCAGCATAGAGTGGAACCCACCATACTGGCTGTACACAGTTCTTTTAATAAACCAATACGATAACCGATCCTGCCACTTTGTCCTGCCAACCATTTTGACGTCGAATTCTGTTCTGTGGGCCTATGATGGAACCTGACAAGGGCATGACGACCCGGTTACCAGCTGACAAATCACAAATCACGACCGAAGAACAAAACAAGATTGGCTCTGTAATCCCAGGCACATTGTGCTAATCGACGAAAGGTATATTACAACGCGATGAAATAGTATACAATAGTACAATTTTTTTCCATCATGGTACATTAAGAGTCTCCTGCGTTACTTCGATGTAACAACGGCGTTCGTTCTGTCGCATCTTGTGGATGAAAATCATCACGGGATTGAGTCAGTGATGACGAGGCTTTCCGCAGTGGTGCAGATTGAGGAGGTTGTGTGACGTCAGCTTTACATATAGGGCACTAAGGAAGACGAGATGAGTCAAACGGCACAGATAGCACTGACTTTCATGCTGACCAGTTTTTTCCTTTGGGTCAGCCATTCATCTATCTCGCTCAGATGGAAGAGATGCAGGCAAGGTAGTACGCGAACTTTGTCTCCTTTGATAAATCCAGAAAGACAGATTGCACATTCCAATTGGGTTTCGAACCAAGGTTGATCTTTCGGGTGTGGCGTGGGGGAAATTTCAAGAGCCTCAGTAGGATTAAGCGGTTTTGTCGACTGCATGTGCTCTGCTGGTGGTATTCCCTCCTCCAGATCTACCTCCGAGGACCGAAAGGCAAGCATATCATCGGCTGGGTCCCCTCCTTCATGTTTCTCCCAGCCATTCCCGGTATAAACTCGCCAAGGTAATCTACGAACAACGTCAGCTGGCGCTCGCTCGCGCTGAGCTGCGCGAGTTGCTCGGATACGATGAATGAATAATGTGATGAGTGTCAATACTGATGGAAGGAGTAGAATGACTATAAACGTAATAATTGGCCTAAAAAAGAGTCATATTTTATCTATTTGCACTCAACAGAAAGAGGCTCACGAATACCACTCCCAAGCAGAATATTCGGCAGTGATCAGGAGCCCGAGTGTCTTTAATCCTGAATGTGTTGTGTTAGATGATCCGATAAGCATGTAAAGCTGCATGTAGTCCGAGAATTTGATGTATGTGGCGGCAATATCAATATCTGAAGAGTCCTCTGCAGAGTTTGTAAGATGACGGACGCTCTCGTCTATGAAAAATATTCTTGCCTGGACTATACATGTTCACCAGAGCATCTGGATAGCCAGATATGGCAGGGTCGTCTCCTCCAACAACGACTGCCTTCGCACCGAGTTTTTGTGCCTCTCGCGTTTTCCTAACGAATTCGCACTCCCCTCGTTGAACTAAAGCAATCCAAGTATCGGTAGGCGCATTGGGGCCAATGACACACAGAGGGGAGCAGCCAGTATTTTGTGGCAAACCCAGGCTGATAGTTTGGTTACTTGTACAAGGAGCCGTAAATGAGGAGAGCGGAATAACATAACCCAAGATGGGGTCTTTGATTTCAGCACCGAATGTAGCTACAGTCTAATTAGCAGAGATTACGCCGCCTGAGTTGGACACTCAATCGCACACCTGGTCTCGAAGTATAGGAAATGACGGGGGAATGGTCAACTATCGAGACAGTGCTCTCAGAGCCCCACGCCCAGCTCCAAAGGCGAGTCTTATCCGATTGGGCTTTCAGGAGGGAAGGTGGAAACTCAAGTGATCTGACTAATAACGCACAAGAGACAACGAACCCCCAGAGCATTTGAAAGGGTTCGACGTTGAAAATCGAAGAGGAGGATTCCAGACACGTGCTGAACAATGCACTTGATCGAGACGCTTATAAAACATTTCCACAAGGCTTGCTCCGGACCCGAGCTTTTTAGATGCCAATCTTGCACTTACTGCCTTTAGTCGGCACTACCGCCACCTTCGGTGTATAATCGACTTATTGGCACTTGTGATATTCTAGAAAACAGGGGACAATTTACTGCTCTTCACATGCTCATGTGATCCAACAAACCCTGCTTCCATCTCAGAAACCATGGATCCGATTATCATCTGACAAGACATTTTGAACGTTCAGCCTAAACATTGTGGGGAAGAACATATGGAAGATGTGTACACCCGGGAGATCAGCAGAGCTGTGTTGGTGTCTTAGATGAATACATATCTCTCACAGGCTGGAAACAGACTTGCGCGAGTGACCTTACATAAACCGATGATCAGGATACAAAGTCAGATGCTTTTGCATTATCGTAAGGCCCTTTACCGATCAAATTCAGGTGTTGCTCCGTAACTTGATTGACTTACCAGGGTAGATTCGCCGCTGCTTTATACCACACAAGGAAAACACTTCTAATTGCTGACGCTCAAAGACGAACGCAGAAAGTCGGTCTCGAGGAAACTCCTATTCGGCACTGTCACTATTATCACCTCCTTAGCTCCTGGCTTCGCTTTAGGGCCATGCATTCATGCCATGAGTAAAAGCTTCGAACAAAGATGCGTTCACTTCTTTAGTAATGTTGTGCTCCAGAGGAGACTGCCCCGTACAATCTGCAAAAGTAGAATTTTTCAAAGAAAGAAAAGAAAAGAAGCCAGTTGCGAACGGTGTCAGGTCATCTAAGGCGAATTACTTCCATTCCGAGAAAACTGCATTTCAGGTTTTAACACGGCCCTGAGGGCTAGATTTGTGATCGTCAACCCCATTACTCGCCATCTGGACACCTGGACCCGTGATGCTGCTCCAAAAATTGTCACTCAAGGCTAGTTCATACTCGTTACCTTGTATCTACTTCTATCTGCTTCCAACGCATTGGGTTATGCCATTTCTAAGGCAATTCTTAAATAAGCTACCAACCATGCAGTTGCTACCGGTGGCCTGGACCCAAGTTTTACGTTGACCTCACTGCATTCACAGAGTGGTACTAGCGAGGTATGATCTCAGGTCTCTGAATTGTCTCTGAATTCTTAATCTCTCAGAGTTGGGCCTGCGCTCCGTGTAACTGTGTCAATGAATTGGCTCATAGATATCAGTGAAGTTATCTATAAGTTCTGCCCAGTCATCAAGTTTGGCCCTTGTGCAGTCAGTTGGAGCAAGACTGGATATTGAGTTCCCAGCTTTGCTCCGACAAAGCTTTTGCAAATCACAAATCCTATGACGGTGCCTTCCGGTCTATCTATACAATAGATCATTCCGGATGCTGCTGCAGCGAGTGGAATATATATTACAACGGCAGGCTCAAGGCTCAACATCATTCCAATTACCCTTCTCTCGGCAACTTTTACATCCTTTTTGATTACTTACAGCTGTAATAATTTCGCGATACACGACTACGTTGATGGATTCTTGGCCATAGCGCAAAACATACAACCGCCACTGGTTTTCCGCTGAGCGCGCGCGAAGAATCTGACTTGGAGTGATGCTGCATTTTTGACCACAAGTGCTGTCAAGCAGGGATTGGTACAGGAAGCTGGGGGTGCAAACCCTTGCCGCGAGAATATCGAGGTCAGGGCGATGAATCTTTTTAAAGTAGATAGTTGCGACCACTTGGAAGGTTTGTGGTCTGGACCCCTTCTCCTAAGTACACTACGCAGTACCTGTTCGGTGCACAAGGTTTGCCCCAGTTCCATCTAGTCGTAGATACTATTTATTGTCCCTCTCCTGCTCACCGGGGGCTAATTGTTTTACTCTCAGAGGTTTACATCTGGGACGTTAAGTCATTATTGTTTTATTATCTTACCGGCAACTGTACTGTTTAAATACGATTACATTGTCAATACTGTGTCTCTTATTGGAAGAGTCGTCCTCTAAGCATTGGATTCATGTTATCGACAATGTATTTTTGATAGTATGATTACGTCATCATTTGACTAGATTACTATCCGCAGCTTGAGGGTACAGAATGCCGATAGTGCTCAGGGCCGTGACGTAACTCCGTAAACACAGCACCTCGTCTTCCAACCTTCAACTGTCGCCACACAATGTCGTTCCTTGACAAGTTCCGCAAAGGCGCACAGAAAGCTGGCATGCAAGCTACAGCTTTCGTTCAGACAAGCTCGGTCAAAGTTGCTAGTGGATCCAAGGAGCTAATGCAGAGTTTCTCTCTGCCTGGTGAAGCCGAAAAGTCTGCCAATATTTTGGAGAGTTTCTTAGGTATGTCCATTGTATTGTTGTGCCTTTCGAGCTTGTTGGCTGACTGACATATGGTTGATTATCGTGTATAACTAGCTGACCCCGACAGACCCGACTCGGCACTTAATTCGATTCCTAAGGCAGTCCTTCAACGGGCACGAGGTTTGTCCACTGAGCGAATTCCACTGCTCAATCATTTTGATTCGTACTCATGGCTACATGCAGGTCTCGCGATCTTCTCAGTAGTTAAGGCTGGATTCGTTTTCTCCGGCAAGGCGGGATCAGGGCTCGTCATCGCTCGGCTTCCAGATGGATCTTGGTCAGCGCCTTCTTGCATCGGTACAGCTGGAGTTGGCTGGGGTCTTCAAGTCGGTGCTGACATCACGGATTTCGTCATCGTTCTCAATAGTGAAGATGCCGTCCGTGCATTCTCACTTGGTGGAAATGTTACAATTGGTGGAAATATCGCTGCCACAGCTGGTCCTATTGGCACAGGTGGCAGCGTCCAAGCCTCGCTTGCTCATCCTGCTCCCATGTTTTCTTACTCTAAATCAAAGGGTATGTCCTCCATGTTCCATCTGTCATCGCTTAGGGTGGCACAGCTTACTGATACGGAAAAAATTACAGGCCTCTTCGCTGGCCTTTCCTTGGAAGGTACTGTGCTGATTGAGCGCAAGGATGCCAATCGTGATTTCTATGGTTCACCTGTACCAGCCAAGGATATTCTTGGTGGTCGTGTACCTCCCCCTGAAGTCGCTTCAAGATTGTATGAAATCATCGAAGCTGCAGAAGGTCTTGATGAAACCGGTCTTCCTGAAGAAGCTTACGTCCCCACCCCAGCTGGCGGCCATATGAACCTTGCCAGTAATCAGATGGTTTTTGACGCGGATAGTCACCACTGAGCTCTAATTTTCCTCTCGCGAATGCCGCTGCAAATCCTGAAGTCCTCAAAATCTATTCAACTTTCCTTCCTTGTACTTTTTGCTACTCGAGGCCAATATGTATGGATGCACCTATTTGACGAGAGATTCTCTGTTTTTTAGGATATGTATGGATTACTATTTCCGACTTGGAAGCTGGCCCCATTAATTTACCGTCTCAAGTGTCTCGTAGCTCAGAAGCTCCTTGAATTATGCCACGTATCTCATGTATCCTATGCAATCTATAAACCTTACAGGAGTCAGATTTCTTAGTCGATTTCATACAAAATAGATTTTTATGGTAGTTTGGCAGTTGCTATCATCATTCTATCTCTTCTTTGCCCACCATGTACCAGGAAGCTTGATTATACCCTCACCAATTGGGTCTTGCTTATTGGATCTTGATCTTATAAACTAGACCTGTATAATCAATTCTAGCGAGCTCAGACCTTGTTGAAGTCTCCCCTGACTCTTGCCTTCCCCATACACGTAGTATTAAAACAGTAATCCTGGCAAAGTGCTGTGATATGGGGTGATAATTGGGATGCAGTCAGTTCTCAATCACTGCTCCTGTATCCGCTCTAGAGGCGGTGATTTTGCCTGCTGGAGGGACTGCTGCTGAAGGTAGTAAATTGTCAAATTTCTACCTTGTCGTTCTATATACCTCAAATAAATCATGGTGTCCTTGATAAATCCCATTCTTTCAGCCTTGCAATCGGCCGATAATATCAGGACAGGTGAGTATACAGTTCCTGCGAGCAGTCAAGATCCGTGACCAGGTACAGCGCTTTCAAAGCTTGAATACGCCCAATTGAATATTGCCCCCCAGCTATACTTGATAGCTATACTTGATTTGCTATATTGCAACCTTAGTTGTTACAGAAGCTGAAGAAATTTTTGTTTATTTTGTAGCGCCATCGGCTGTCCTGCTCAGCTTATGGAAGCTCGCATCGATCTGCAGTGACGAACGATCACACAATAACCAATCTGAGGCAATATGTTGCTTTGGAGAACCTTCATATGATTATAGCAATATGAGAAAAGACAGTAACCCCAAAACCCCTGTCACGAATAACGTGAATGACTTCAATATAGAACGAGGCAAGAAAAGGTCAGCAGTACACAGTCAGAAGTAAATATCCCAGAAACCAGGTGTGCCGTTGTTGCGAGCTGAGAGATTTTCGATATCCAAGAGTTTCATGATGAGACCGTAAATTTCAACATTTGTAAATGTGTTAATCACGTAGGTATCGTTCGAGGTCGAGTGCCAACCCTTGTCCACCCAGGCGAGCGATCGTCTCCTCTGCTTTGACTGATATATCGTCTTAACCACAGCAGCAAATGGCCCATGAGCAACAAAGATAGCTTGCATGGCCGTTTCGATGTTGTCAAAGCCGTGGTTCTGTCAAAACCTTCGAGTCTCAAAACTACACAACAAAAGGAGGTCACTCACGCCCGGATTGCCTGTCTTATTGCCTTCTTCTACGGTCGTCAAAACGTGTTCGGCCTTGGGCACGATATAAATAGGAGCAATTCTTGCATTATTGGAGAAGTGCCATCGGCGAGGCATCGTCTCATGCGTAAAGACGTCAAATTGCTGCTGCTTTGTGGCCTCATACAGACGGGAGAGATACAATGATTCATTGCTGTCCTTGCGAAATCGGATCCCAATAGCTGGCCCGCCATCCACGTGTTCTATGGCTTGCATCCCATCCTCTCCAAGGATTTTGTCTATGTATATGTTTGTAAAAGTCGTTGTATCAACCATACCATGGTCACTGACAAAGACGATGTCAACGATATCAGTGAGGTTCCGGGCCACGAGCTGCGAGTGAAGATTCCTGGCAAAGGTATCGATAATTCGGAGGGTTGACTAGAAGGACACGCTCCAAAAAGGTAGCAAACTCAAGCGACAAACCGCTCACGTTGACCTGAGCTGAGAAGGGCCCATATTTGTGACCGACTTGATCAAGTGAAGGCTCATAAGCTAGTATCAATACATCAGTACGTTCGCTTTCATCAAGAAAAAAAAATTAATCACATACCGAGAAGGAGCTGTGGTCTTTCTTCTAAAGGAAGATCAATCCACTCGAAAAGTTGATCCAACTTCTCATCAAGTGAGACATGGTCCTAATATCGTCAGTAAAGCCAGGTGCAGGAAGCAAGAATCGAGCGTACCCTCCAGGGCACGATGTACGTTGGCGAAGCACCCGTCAAAGTTTGAAGAGGCCCAGGCCTTCAGAAAAAATAAATGGACGAGTTTTCAAGTAGACACTTGTTCAAACCCACCACATAAGATTAGCTGTAGAAATTCCTGCTTTCATGGCCGTCTCCCACATCTGTTTCAAGTCAACAGGTGAATCATCTTGCAGAAAGTAAAACTCAACAGGTTCACCAAGCCACCATTGAGGAAGGTAAACATTGTCTGGCTGATTATAATGAAATTCTTTCTCTGAAATGGGATCCCAGAAATTCTGAGAGCATGTTGATTAATTGTGATAAGAAAGCCTAAGAACGTACGTTCGCTATGATCCCGTGTGACTCAGCGTAAAGTCCTGTCCTGGTACATGTCTGGCGATGAATGATCGCAACTGCAATGATTATGAACGCACATGAGAGCCCAATGATTGCTGTCATATAGTCATCAAAGTTTTGCAAAGCAGTATCAGCGCTTATTTACTCACGGGAATGTCACCGTCTACATCAAGATTCAACATAACACTCTCAAGTCAAAGGTACAAACTCACAGGGAAGATCGGTCGCATTGATTTGGCTCGGAGACCTTTTTTACTGATGTCCAACAAATGTGGTGTGAGCCCTCTGTCCAAGTAATCTGCTCTATGGTTTATGAGCCAAGTGAAGTAGAGCAGGAAAAATCCTAAGCACCTCAGGCCATCAATGGAAACCATCAATACTGTTCGCCTGAAATCATGTGTTCCATTGGACCTTAAGGCGTTTCCGTGAAAGAGGAGATGAGGTTGTGATAGTGAAGAGATAAAGACTGTTCCTGCTACGGCACTAGTAATGAGTAGGCCAATAAGGACCAAAGTAGTGACTGCAATCTTCCAATTTGACCATGCATTCGAAAGGGTTTCTGGTTCTAGTTTTTTGATGAAGTCGTCACTAAGAAGTCTCCTTCGCTCCTCAATATCATAGATATTCCGTGGCTGTTTGCGCATTGAGGGTAAAGGAAACAATGTATCCTGGCTGCCCATTGTTGAGGAAAGACAGCCGACGGCTCCCACTAGGCGCACAGGTCTGTGCCGCTTAGTCATCCATCAGTAATGGCATAAGTCTGGCTAATTCAATGCGAAATTCCACATTATGACGGACATAGTGTTCATCGAGACAATGGTTTAGAGTCCAACCCTTAGACAACTCCTTGCATAGTTGTTCTTAATCTGGCGCTTGTCTGGCGTATTGGGAGGCTAGCGGCTTTGATCACATGCATAGGAAATGCATATTAACCTCTGAGTTGTAAATGCGTAGCCTCTTGATTTAGCCCATGGATTAATTGACACAAATAAGGCCTCTTGCAACCCAAAATAACTCTCAGGAAAAAACCCCTTAAGAGTTATAGGAGGGAGGCAGTCAATTGGGAAGGCCATGGCCATGGTCGTGTTATTTGAGTCAAATTCATTGGTGAATTAAACGCGTGGAATTTCGAATTTGACCTAATAACCAGACTTATCCCATTACTGATGGATGACTAAGCGGCACAAACCTGTGCGCCTAGTGGGAGCCATGCCTGATTTACTTTTGCTTCTCATTTTATTTGGCGACAGCTTTGTGGAGGATCCCAGTACTCATTTGACTATTTTAGTCCCCTTATCAAACAATCAGCACAAGTTAACCCAATGAATCACCCATGAGAATCTCTTCATAAAAAATTTATTTCTACTCTTCGGAAATACGTTCGAAAAACTGTTTCAATGTCTCTGACAATACGTCTGGTAGGGCCTCTACATCACGGAGCACAATATAGTATTCGAATGGAAATGAATCAAGGTACTTTTGTAATTGCATCTCCATCTTTCCGTTGACGTTTTTGAATTCGGCTTTGGTCATGGTGAGGATGGAGTTGGAATTGATATTCTTGGAAGTAGAATCGGGAGTCAGGCTGGAGTGTAATGAATCGAGTACAATGAATACAATCATAACTTTCTGCTCTTCGGCTTTGCGCAGGAGGGTCTTGAGCTTATCATGATCTTGACAGATACCATCAGAAACGATGATCTCCAGCTGCCAAAGGTCCGTGGCCGTAATGGATGACATGGATCGGCGTTCCCGAGCGCCTTCAAGAATCTTCAAACTGGTGTCGACGAGTGATAGAACATTGGTTGAATTCTGTTTGAACGTGAATGCATTGAGGATTTGGATTCCATCTCGGTCAGTGAATGATCCTTGGTCAAAGCTGTGCAGCATGTCGACTGAAGCGCCAAATTTAGCAATTGCGATGTCGCCTGTCTCAAGAAGGCTTAGAGATTTGGAAATGAGTGCAAGTGTTTGGTACGCGAGGTGAATAGAGTGAGATTCAGCCATAGAGCGAGAGTCATCAATGCAGATGAGAATTTGGTATTCTCTATGGCTGGGTTTTGTCCTGCGCAACCAGATTTTGTCTTTTGTATAGTCGCTAGCAATATAGGGAATGATCTTTTTCAGATTTAATCTTTTTCCCGTGCGGAAATCTCCCTTCAGCCGCGCGGCTAGCGTAGGCTCCAGAATAAGCCGTAACTGTTCGCAGAGAGCATAGGCGAGATCGCGGGTCATAGATTCATAAAGTCGCCATATATGTTCCGCATGTGACTCAGGAAAAGCCGATGCTTGCCACTGTCTTAGATTTTCCTCAACACTTCCTTCGTTAATCCATTCTTTCAAATCCGTATCTGCTTTTCGTAGTGATGGGTCAGGCAAGACTACAGGCTCATGAGATTGCAATGCCGCGCCTGAGAAAATGGCATTTTCGACATTGTTACTGAGAGCTGCGGTAGCCTGGTCGCTTTGCGTGGTTTGGGTCTCTGCTGACTTGTCACAATGCTCAGATTGTGGAGGCTCATCGACATCCATGGCGAAGGATGGATCAACTTCGGTGTCGTCTCCAACGAACTTGAGTTCATCGAGGTTAGCTGCTTCTTCTTCACCAGCAGGTCCCAACGCCTGTATGGCCTTGTCTTCGTCGTCTGGTTGAAGGTATTGTAGCTGAGTCGGAAGGTCGGATGAATCAATATCAGGTTTTGGCTGATCCGAGATTTCACTGTTCAAGATCTCGTCAAAACGTTGCTTAATTTCTTTCAATGCATCTCCAAGGCTGCGAAGAGGATTCATCAGAGTTGCTTGTTCCGCTGTAGATCGATTTCCACCCTTTTGGACACCGGATGCTGCATTACCCTTACTATCATCGGGGATGTCATCGACAGACTGTTCCTGGACATCGTTATAGGACCTATGCGAGTGTTACGGAAAGTGATAATAAGAAATTAGATAGAGCGCACCCAGTCTGCTCATTGTGTTTTTCTTGGTTCGCCGATCTTCGTCCAGCATTCACCGCAGAGCCAATTGTCTGACCAGTCGAAAAGTGATCTTGAGCCTCAGCACTGTCTGCACCGTCAGCATCACCATTACCAGGAGAAACGTGTGAGTGAACGGTGGCTTCTTCGGGAATGCTTTCCTCTTTGGCGTGATCTTCATCCACATTTTCTTCGACAGTAGTATCCATCTCCAAGTCCTGATCAACCGGGGTAGTGTCATGATCTTGCAGTGCACTGTCATGGTATTCGCCGTCCCCCTCCAAATCATCATCAAACAGCGACTCATCACCAGTCTCTACATCATCTAGCTTTTCATCTTGTCTGTCTTCCCCGTCTCTATCCAATTCCTCGTCACTCATGCTCTTTTGCTCTTCTTCACCGACGTCCAATTCAATGTCGTCTGGAATATCAAGAATATTTGTATCCTGAACATAATCTGGCACTGGAGCACCAGCCATGCTTGGCTCCCCTTCCTCATCCTTTGTTTGATCTTCCGTCGCCTGAGCTTCTTCATCTTCTTCCTTTTGTTCTATCTCTCCTTCTGTTTCTTCCTCCATCCCACTTTTTTCCCTTTGCGATTTTTCATTATTTTCTTTGGCTACCACTTCCGAAGATCCACTTTTTTCTTCTGAGTGATCCTTCCCTGACTTATCCTTTGTATCATCCTGTGGACCACCCTCATCCCCCCATATTTTCTCGTCCAGGGCAGAAGGATCGGTCGGATCCAAGTCTTCTAACCTCTCTTCAGGATCTTCATTGTCTGATGCATCAGATTCGTCAACTTTGTCTTCCTCTGATCCGCCGTCTGCCACATCTTCCAGCGCACCGCCAAAGTCCTCCGTCATCTCGACGGCATTATCGTCATCCCCTTCTTGATTCTTCTTTTCTTGGTCCTCTCCCTTCAATCCTTCCACTTGACTCTCATCCTCGATTTCTTTGCTAATATTATCCGTTCCTGGCCCTTCACCTAACCCGGTACCCTCAACATCTTCCAACAATTCCCCTGTACCATCACCGTCTTCTATTGTTTCTGGCGGCTGGCAAAAGCCCTCCTTGGAAAGTCTCAAAAGAGTTGAACAAAGGACATGATCAAGCTTGAAAAGAGCTTTTGTCCACCGCGTGTGAATCGCAATCTGAGCCTGGACAAGATTCTGATATATTTCTAGGAATGGTAAGGCACAGTGAAGGGCATGTTGGAGCTCTCGTGCAGTCGAAATGCCGCTCAGCAATGTATTGAGTTGCTCAAGAACGGTGTTCACCGATAGGAGATGGGTCAGGTTGCGTGTTTCTCGACAGACTTCAATAATACGTCGTTCAAGGTCAGCACCCTCTGTCACTTCTAGCCTAGTTCTGCTGATTTCTGTGACTATAGCCTGGACAGAATGGAGCAAGGCGTTCAGCAGGGCTTCAACAGAACTGATAGATTTTTCCCCAGATAGAGGTTCGGGTAGAAAGTGTAAAGCTTCCTCGGAAGAAAGCCTTTCAGATGTTGGATGGAAGATGTAGCGTAAGTGAGAGTATTCCAATGACCACTCAGCAAGCGAGGACGAGCAAGTGTTCAAGAATGCTAAGCTCGTCAGAACAAGGCTGTATTCGTCTTCGTTGTGTCAGCCATTGTCAGCCATTGCCAGTCAATCACTCACCTCTGCGAAGAGCGGGAATGGGCGTCGAGTTCAAAGCGCTCTCAGTAGACAATAATTTTTCTTTCATGGAATGCAAATTTTTGAGGCAGCTCTCTACTTCGTTGATCGGAGTCTCTCGCTTTTGCAATCCTTTGATGACATTGAGATCTATGATGACTTCTGTGAAAGCACCGGAGAGCCGACATACAAGTCGGGCTACTTCTTGGATCTGAAATGAAATATTTTCTGGGAAGAACAAAACCTCGGAATTGACGAGAACGGATAAACGATCAATAGTGCTCCTCAGTCGAAGGACTCGTTCACTTTCAACAGCCAAGCTAACAAGATGTCAAGAGCATGTACATAACCTAATTGGATACTTACCGAGCTCGAAGATCGATGGCCATACAATATCCTGATTCCAAGAAAGATAGACCACGCTGAAGTTCACGGGTTTGTAAGTCGTTATGATGGTCTGACAGCGAGGCTCGCAACTCGGGAAGGGAAGCAAAGAGACTCGAGAAATACATTTCGCTCTTTTCTACGTCAGAGTTAAGAAGAACGTTCTTGAGTATGGGCTGTCCCTTCAACCATAAGATATCACTATTCTGCCGAAGGACCTCTGGCTTGATCTTTCCAGAAAGACCATTTCTCTTCAACTCCTTCAAAAGGTCGCTGAATGCTTTTCTCTTCCGAGCCAGAATGGACTTAAGCAGTTTTGTGCGCTTCTCAACAGGAAGCGATGGTGGTATGGGTATTTCCGCAAGTTGCTTGGAAGTTGTGATAATGGAGATAGCAAGTTCATCAGCCTGGTTATCAAACTGACCAGACAAAAGAGGAACGATTTTGCCGGAAACAACATGTACGAACCTCCTTAGAGCAGCACCAACATCCAAATGGAGACCTCCTACAGACACTGTTATTCCGTCGAGGGTAGCCAGCTGAGAGTTGCCGGACTGTTGTAAAGAGACATGGATTACAGCTGGCACCTCCAGAGCAACAGTGGTCTTGATATCCAACCTGAATGTTATGGCTTCCCTCAGTATTCCGCGCAATTTTCTAATGACCTTGTACAACTGATAGTGCGTCATCTGGGCACTTTGTTTCAGCGCTTGCACGTTGGTATCCTTCCAGCTGGCCAATTTGATGAAACCCTGAATCTCTTTGTCCAAGACTGTCCGCCTATCAGTAAGATATTGCTGGATCTCGGGCTGATGTAGTTGATAGAATTGGTAGGTGGAATGGATGATACTCAGAGCCCGACGAAGACATTTCTCCTCTAGGCCATTTTTGATTTGGAGAAGCTCAGACAGGTACAGTACAAAGCTTTCGAGTAATTGCATGCGGAAGTTGAACTGTCCTAGAGGACTTGAAGAGATGAACTCGTCGATGAGGGGAATGAGCCTCCGAAGATAAGTTTCTTCCTCGTTCGAC
>Ga0153950_1000742_pt1 | contig 14540 bp, 11 predicted proteins | sample TSNJ034MetaG_FD_104737 | JGI IMG/M metagenome (GOLD analysis project Ga0153950, IMG submission 104737) | Attine ant fungus gardens microbial communities from New Jersey, USA - TSNJ034 MetaG | ecosystem: Host-associated > Fungi > Mycelium > Unclassified | place: USA: New Jersey, Wharton State...
CGCGGCCGCACGGGCCAGGCAGTCCTCGAAACGCTGGATGTCCAGGAGCGCATCCTCGACCTCGTAGTCCACGCGGTAGCTCGCGGGGAACGCCTCGCTCCACTGCGATGCCAGGCGTTCGGCGGTCTCCTCGGGGTAGTTCTCCCTGAGCACTTCACCCAGGCCTTCAGACCAGGAACGTGCGGCCCTGACCAGGCGCTCCTCCAGGCCCTCGGTGTCGAAGCCGCTCAGGTCCACGTTCTTGGGAAGACGGATACGGAAGAAGACCCGGGCCAGGGCGGACTCGCTCATGCGGGCTTCGAAGTCGATGGACACGGCATCGAAGGTGCGGGTCAGCTCGTCCTGAAGACGCAGACGCACCGAGGTGGTGTAGCGGTCACGCGGGATGAAGACCACGGCGGACATGAAACGCCCGTAGATGTCAGGGCGGAGGAAGAGCCGGGTGCGACGGCGCTCCTGCAGCAGCATGATGGCCTGCGCAGTGGACACCAGCTCCGGGACATCCATCTGGAACAGTTCGTCGCGCGGGTAGGTCTCCATGATCCCCAGGAGGTCCTTGCCCGAGTGGGATTCCGTCGGGAACCCGGAGGCCTCCAGAACAGCGCGTACCTTGTCCTTGATGATCGGGATGGTGCGTACCGAACCCGTATAGGCGTTGGTGGAGAACAGACCGATGAAACGACGCTCACCGGTCACGTTGCCCGCCGTATCGAAGCTCTTGATCCCGATGTAGTCCAGGTACGCGGCACGATGGACGGTGGAACGGGAGTTCGCCTTGGTGATGACCAGGGCTCGCTTCTCGCGGGCCTTGGACCGGCCGGAATCCGTGAGGTGCTGGATCTTCGGCGCTTCGCCGAGGTGCCTCATGAGGCCCAGTCCGCCCTCCTCATGGGCTTCCAGCACATCCTCGCCATTGACATCGAGAAGGTTGTACTCGCGGTAACCGAGGAAGGTGAAGTTGTCGTCCTCCATCCAGCGCAGCAGGGCCTGAGCGCCTGCGGCGTCCTGGATGCCGGCGCCGGCCGGGAGCTGTCCGAGTTCGTCGGCGACCTCAGCCGCCTTGTCGCGCATCTTCTGCCAGTCTTCGACGGCCGTGCGGACATCGTGCAGAACCTTCTCCAGACCAGAGGTCAGCTCGGCGGCCGTCTCCTCGTCGACACGGTCGATCTCGACGGCGATCCAGGATTCGAGGCGCGTGGTGGCACCTTCGGCAGCGACGTACGCGGCGAGGGAGGGGATCGCGGCGGTGTCGCCACTGGTCTGGCCCACGTGAGCGGGGACCTGGGCGATCTTGCCCGCTTCGTGAGTGTCAGAGTCACGCTGGACGACCAGCATGGGGTGTACCACCAGCCGGATGGCGCGATGCTGGCGGACCAGCTCGGCCACGACGGAGTCCACCAGGAAGGGCATGTCATCCGTGACGATCAGCACCACGCTGCATCCGGGCTCGGTCCTGACCTCCACCAGCGCCTGGTCCGGCGACCGGCGGCTGCCGAGTCCGTGATGAGCCAGCGCGCGATCACGAAGCACGTTCGCGTCGTAGCGCGCCCGGTCCTCCGGAGCGAGGTGCTGGTAGTAGTTGGCCAGGAAAGTGTCGACCGTTTCCTTGGTCATCGTCGGATTGCTGTCTGCCAGCGACACGTTGCACGCCTCCAGGGAGAATGATTCACCGCTTCGTTGCGGTCTTAATGGCGAGCCTAGCGCGATCCCGTCCGCCGCGTCGTGGCGTAAAACACAGAGGATTTCCTGGAACGCTGTGCAGGTGCACAAACCAAAGACTGGATGGACCGACGCAATTCCGACTCCGGCGCAGCCTCAGCGAGCACCCTCCCGTCGCGCAACGCAGGGTCCGCAAACTCCGGGGAGTAAGGAAGGAATGCCCGGATCGGCAAGGACGGACCGAAACGTCCCCAGGCCTCACGCAGCTGCCGCTCCGGGAACCGGCCCACGGCATTCTGCCGGACCTTGTTCATCAGCACAACCACCTCCCCACGGGGCGCCGCCTCGGCCGCGGCGGTCAGAGAGCGCACCAGACGGGGCAGCCCGACTGCGTGCGACTCGCCCACGGCATACACCCGGTCGGCACACTCCAGTGAGCAGAGCGTCGAGGCATTGCGCCGTGGGGCCATCGTGTCGAAGCTGAGTTCCTCGTCGGCCTCCAGGCAGAAACCGGCGTCGATGACCACGTGATCGTAGTGCGCGGTGCAGAGTTCAACGACCGCCGTCAGGGCCGCACCCCTGAGTTCCGTCCAGCGTTCCGGCCTGGTGATTCCGCTCAGGACATCCAGCACGGCCCCTTCCAGCACCACCGGAACCAGGACTCTTGTGAGCGCCTCCAGGTCCAGGCGTCCCCGGTCCGCCAGGCGACAGGCCTGCGCGAGGCCCGCTGATTCGTCAAGCAGCCCCAGGAAGGCGGCGACACTGGGGCCGTAGCTGTCGGCGTCGAGGAGGATCACCCGGCGTCCGTCCAAGGCCAGCTCTGCGGCGAGATTCACCGCCACCGTGGTGCGCCCGGGAGCCCCGGCAGGACCCCAGACCACGAGCACCTGCGGAACCACGTCCCGTCCCGGCCCAAGCGGCTCTCCGGCGGAAGGTCCATCCGGCCCCGGGTCATCCTCCGCGGGAACCGGCAGAGCGTCCGGAGGCTCGGAACCTCCGGCCCAGGGAGACAGGGGCCGCTCCGAGCCGGAGCCCCCAGTGGGCACGTGCGACCACGACGCACCCGCCCGCTGCCTGAAGCGGGACGAGGCAGTGGACCTCCCGCCGGCATCCGGAGGGATCGGGCGCCCGCCGTCGCCGTCCGGCGTTCCCTGGGTGTTTCCAGCCTGCTTCGGGTGGCGGAAGCCATGCCCAGCCCCCTCCAAGGCGCTTTTGAGAACATCTTCGACCTGAGCGACGCCCACTTCGGAGGGCAGAGTCAAAGCCCCGACACGGATCAGGCGTTCCCGCTCCTCCTGGTCCTCATGCAGAGCCAGGACCACCACGCCCAGCGCCCGCAGACGGTCCACCGTTGTGGCATCGAGCCGGCCGTCCCCGCCCAGAAAGAGAGAGACCTGCGCCAGCCCCGCCTGGCAGGCGCCCATGAGCTCTTCCAGGCTTTCGCTGCGACGCACCAGCCGGAAGGACTCGCCTCCCGACTTCTCCAGTTCCTCCAGGAGGGCTTCCGAGCCGGTCCCGAAAGCGGCGATGCCAATGCTCACGTGGCCCGCCCGGAAGGATTCCACACCACGGAGACCCTCGCTTTGTTCAGTTGAGCAGCGAGCACCTGGGGCATCTGTGCGTCCGGAATCAGGAGGATCACCACCTGGGATGCGCTGGCGCCGAAAGCCTGCTGGTTCTGCACCACGTTGACCACCTCCGCCGCCGGGACCAGAAGCCGGGGTTCCTTGAATCCGTTGCGCTCATCCGGGACCGCCACCCAGAGATCCGCATGTGCTCCCTCGTGAAGCTGTTCCGGGAGGACTCCGTCCACGGGAATCGGGACCGGCTTACGGTTCAGAGCAGTAACGCTCCCGACGCTGCTCCGTGGAACCAGCTCACCCTTGCCCACGAACGTCGTGGCGATGGCTCCTTCCGGAAGCGCCTCACTCACGGGAAGGTACTTGTCCTCCAGATTCGCCAGGCGAACCGTGACCCGTTCCAGCCGCGCCGCCTCCACCCGCTGCCCCACGGCGAACCCATCCCGCGCCGCATAGACCTCGACTCCACGGTCCAGGCTGCCGACAAGCCAGACGGTCCCGGCGGTGGACGCCAGAACCAGCAGCAGCCCAAGCATCAATCTCGGGTCCTTCCAGGACGGTTTCCTCAAGCGCATACCGGTGCTGTCATTCACAGGTCCTCCAGGTCCTCAGGTGGCATCGGCCTGTCGCCGTACTTTCCACGGTTCATTATTCATGAAGATTGACTGAAATTGCCACGACTTGACTTTTGTTGATCGAACTCTGTGGATAACTCGGATCCTCCGCCGTCCACAAGATGGCAGAATGAGAGCATGCACCGCTTTCTGACCCTCACCGACGTGGAGGAGATCCTTCAGATCACGTCTTCGCAGGCCTATGCACTGGTCCGCACCGGCCAGCTCAAGGCCATCCGGGTAGGCGGTCGCGGCGTCTGGCGCATCGAATCGGAAAAGCTTGAGGAGTACATCCAGGAGCAATACGAGGAGACCCGGCGCAGCATCGAAGGCACTCTCGCCACTCCGGACACTCCCGGCGCACCCTGAGTCCCGAGCGATACTAGACTCCCTGAAACACCCCTCCGCCCGCGCCACCCTGGAGCGCGATCACTCCGGCGAAGGACACCGCGAGCAACCCCTGATCCCCGACCGGCTCGCCCGGCAAGGTTTCCGCCCGGAGCTCCAGAAAATCGGCGCCGACCCTCGCGATGATTCCCGGCACCACGAGCGCCTCCGGCCCTCCTCGCTCCAGGAAAACCCGTACGGATGATCGATCCCGTGTGACGACACGCAAGGCTGAGGCGAGCCCCAGCCGGGACCAGAGCGGCCCCTCGCTCGGAGGCGCCGCCTGCGCCAATCCGGAAACGGTCCTGATCCCACGAGTGGCCACGAGCCAGTCGCTGGCACTTTCCTCGAGCACCAGCCAATCGCTGCCCACCCTTTGCAGCCGGCCCAGGAGTCGGAGACTCCCCTGGAGTTCCAGCGAGACGACGTTCCCTTCGCTGCCCCGGAGACGGTCCACGAGAGCGATCCTGGCCAGCTCTCCGCGTTCGCGTTCCGCCGCGCCTGACTCCCATTCAAGCCTCAAAGCCTCGGCCAGCTGTGCTTCCATGTCTCCGAACAGTGATCCCCAGCGCATGCGCTCAGAGTAAGCGCAGCCCTCCGTCATTCAAAAGTCCACCGCGTTGAAACAGACCCTGGACAAAAGGTCCCTTGGCGATCAAGATGTACTTACCTTCATCAAATGACACCAAATGGCATCAAAGAGGAGTGACCGTGCAAACCAACCGCCCTCCACAGGGGCCGCCCTCCCGGCCGCTTCCTGGTCCCGATGTGGCCATGGCCAGCCTGATCCCCATCCCGGGCACCTTTCTCCTGGTGATCGGCGCGCAAAGTGACCGGACACGCTTCCCACTTCTTTCTCCAGGGAACCTTCACCCCTCCGAGCTCCGGGTGGAAACGCTCGTGGGCTCGCTGGCGCTATGGCTTGGGGCGGCCGTGCTGATCTGGTGGGCCCTCTCCATGACCATGGCGTTCCTGGCCGCTGTTTCGCAGCTCAGGGGAAGGGCGAGGTCTGCCGAGCATCTGAGCAAATGGGCGCCCACCTTCATGCGGCGGCTCGCCCTGGCCGTACTCGGTCTCAACCTGCTGGTGGCTCCTGCCGCCCAGGCGGACAGCATGGGGCCGGCAAGCACTCAAGCCCACGCATCTGCCGGGCTTGCCCGCGGCGTCCGACAAGCGGAAAGCCTCGGAGGCAGTGCCTTGCAGGACAGGTTTGATCCTGGGTGGGTGGCTGCCGCACCTGTGGCCGGACAACGCACCTCGGACGCTGAAGATGCCCTGGATCCAGGCTGGACGCCACCCGTGGCGTCCCTCGAACCAGGTCATCTGGCGGCCGCGCCCCGCAGCGCCGGCGCCATGACCGAACGCACCTCCTTTCGGGAAGTGGAGGTTAAGCCCGGGGACACCCTGTGGTCGCTGGCGGCACGGGAGCTTGGCCCCCATGCCAGCGAACTGGACATCGCGCTGGCATGGCCTCAATGGTTCGAGCTCAACAGAAACGTCATCGGGAGGGACCCTGACCTGCTCCTGCCCGGAACTGTCCTCACCGTTCCAGCGCCGGCCTGACCCGGCTGAAAGTGCCGTGGAAATCGTCAACGCCGCGTTCACCCGGTCATTCCCTGCTCAGTCACACCCGGCACGGTTGCCTGTCCGTCCTGAACAGGCCTATTCAGTCACGACTACGAAGGATTCACCATGAACACCTCTGGAGGAGCCGCCAGATCCTCACTCGCTCCGGTCCTTTCGGCTGCGGAGAACCCGCCGCGGGCCCGAGCCACCGTCACCGCGGCGGAGCTCGGAACCGGCCCGGCCGCCATTCAGCCCGCGGGCACGACAAACGGAATGTCTTCCCGGGCGGTTCCCCGGCACCATCGGGAGCTTTCCAGGATGCGAGCGGCACCTCAGCAGACGGGAGGTCCCGGCACAGCCCCGGTCTCTCTCGACACGGCGCGCCACCTGCATCAACTCAGGGGGCAGATCCATCGCCTGGTCCAGGCCATCATGGAAGGGCTCAACGGACTCCGCCCGCTCCAGCAGCTTTCACGCTGGGTGGAACCTCCAGTGTTCGCTTCACTCCAGCTCCGCAGAGCGCTGGTGCAGCAAGCCGGGGAGCACTTCGGCCGGGACAGGCCCTCACCCTACGCCGACGCACAAGTCCAGAGCGTCCACGCACAGTGCATCACCGCGCAGATCGTGGAGGCCACCGTCATCGTCAGGTGCCGGAAACGCACCAGGGCCGTCGCGATCCGTTTGGAGGCACGGCGTGCCTCCTGGATCGTGACGGCCCTGGAGATCGGTTGATGCTCAGAGTGGTTCATCCACCTGAAGATCGCCCGGCATGGTCAGCGGCGCTTGCGGTTGCCCTTCTTGCCACCGCTGCGGGCGGGGTTCCCGGAGCGCGCATCACGGGTGGCCTCCGAGGAGGAATCCTTCCGCTCCACGTGGGTCTCGGTCTCGCCGTCTTCACCCGGAGCGGAATACTGCAACTGAGCAGGCTGCTCAGGGGTCTCCAGCCCGGCCGCGTGAATATGAGCCTCGGAGGCATCCTCTGCCGCAGGAGTGTCAGTGACTTCGACCTCGAGGTTGTAGAGGAATCCTACGGACTCTTCGCGGATGCCCGCCATCATGGCCTGGAACAGCGTGTAGCCTTCCCGCTGGTACTCCACCAGGGGATCGCGCTGTGCCATGGCACGCAGCCCGATGCCCTCCTTGAGATAGTCCATCTCGTAGAGGTGTTCCTGCCACTTCCGGCCGATCACCGAAAGGACCACCCGGCGTTCGAACTCACGCATGTTCTCGCTGCCGAGCTGCTTCTCCCGGGACTCGTACGCCAGGCGGGCGTCGGAGAGGATCTCCTCCTTGAGGAAGGTAGAGGTCACCCCGGCCTTGCCACCGGCCTCATCGAAGATGTCCTTCTGGCTCAGCGTCATCGGGTAGAGCGTCTTGAGGTTGCTCCAGAGCACCTCATAGTCCCACTCCTCGCTGTGGCCCTCTGCCGTGGCATCATCGATGACCGCATTGATGGTGTCCTCCAGGAAGAACTGGACCTTCTCATGCAGATCGTCGCCCTCCAGGATCCGGCGGCGGTCGCCGTAGATGGCTTCGCGCTGGCGGTTCAGGACATCGTCGTACTTCAGCACGTTCTTGCGCTGTTCCGCGTTGCGGCCCTCAACCTGGCCCTGAGCGGATGCGATGGCACGGGAGACCATCTTGGACTCCAGCGCGGTCTCATCGTCGAGGGTGGAAGCCATCAAACGCTCTGCGGCGCCCGAGTTGAACAAGCGCATGAGGTCGTCCGTGAGGGACAGGTAGAACCGGGACTCGCCGGGGTCACCTTGACGGCCGGAACGCCCGCGGAGCTGGTTGTCGATGCGACGCGACTCGTGGCGCTCCGTACCCAGCACATACAGCCCGCCGAGTTCGAGGACCTCCTCGTGTTCGTCCTTGACAGCCTTCTTCGCCGCTTCGAGCGCCTCGGGCCAAGCGGCCTCGTACTCTTCCGGGTTCTCCTCCGGATCCAGTCCGCGTGCCTTCAATGCTGCGACAGCGGTGAATTCGGGACTGCCGCCGAGCATGATGTCGGTGCCACGGCCGGCCATGTTCGTGGCCACGGTGACAGCGCCCTTGCGGCCGGCCTCGGCCACGATCGCGGCTTCGCGGGCATGGTTCTTGGCGTTCAGGACCTCGTGCCGAACGCCTTCCTTGGCCAGCTTCTGGGAGAGGTACTCGCTCTTCTCCACGCTGGTGGTGCCCACCAGGACCGGCTGCCCCGCCTGGTGACGCTCCACGATGTCCTGCACCACGGCGTCGAACTTGACCACTTCGTTCTTGTAGACCAGGTCGGGCTGGTCGATGCGCTGCATCGGCCGGTTGGTGGGGATCGGCACCACTCCGAGCTTGTAGGTGGACATGAACTCGGCGGCCTCGGTCTCGGCCGTACCGGTCATGCCGGAGAGCTTCTCATACATGCGGAAGTAGTTCTGCAAGGTCACCGTCGCCAGAGTCTGATTCTCCGGCTTGACCTCCACCTTTTCCTTGGCCTCGATGGCCTGGTGCATGCCCTCGTTGTAGCGCCGGCCCGCGAGCACGCGGCCCGTGTGCTCATCGACGATGAGGACTTCGCCGTCCAGGACCACGTAGTCCTTGTCCCGCTTGAAGAGTTCCTTGGCCTTGATGGCGTTGTTCAGGAAGCCGATGAGCGGAGTGTTCGCCGATTCGTAAAGGTTGTGGATACCGAGGTAGTCCTCCACCTTGGCGATGCCGGATTCGAGGACACCGACGGTCCTCTTCTTCTCGTCCACTTCGTAGTCACGGCCCTCGTCGAGTCGCTGCACCAACGAGGCGAACTCTCCGTACCAGCGGTTGGCGTCGCCCTGAGCCGGGCCGGAGATGATGAGCGGGGTCCTGGCCTCATCGATCAGGATGGAGTCGACCTCATCGACGATCGCGAAGTTGTGGCCGCGCTGCACGAGCTCCGCCTTGTCCCACGCCATGTTGTCGCGCAGGTAGTCGAAGCCGAATTCGTTGTTGGTGCCGTAGGTGATGTCCGCGTCGTACTGGACCTTGCGCAGTGCCGGGTCCTGATTCGCCAGGATGCAACCGCTGGACATACCGAGGAAGCGGTAAACGCGGCCCATGAGCTCGGACTGGTACTCGGCCAGGTAGTCGTTGACCGTGATCACGTGGACGCCCTTGCCGCTGAGCGCGTTGAGGTACGCAGGAGCGGTGGCCACCAGGGTCTTGCCTTCACCGGTCTTCATTTCGGCGATGTTGCCCAGATGCAGGGCCGCGCCGCCCATGAGCTGAACGTCGAAGTGCCGCATGCCGAGCGTACGGGACGATGCTTCCCGCACCGCGGCGAAGGCCTCGGGCAGAAGCGCGTCCAGCGATTCGCCATCCTCATGGCGTTCCCGTAGGCGGTCCGTCTCAGCGCGGAGCTCCGCATCGGTGAAGCCTGTGAAGGAATCCTCAAGTGCATTGATGGCGTCCGCATAGTTGCGGAGACGCTTGAGCGTCTTCTTGTCGCCGGTGCGCAAGAGTTTTTCAAGAAGTGAGGCCACGTGCGGGTACTCCCAATCGATACGCGTGTCTTGGCATGCCGTTCACGGCGTGTTCAGTCTACGTGAGACACGTGTGGGAACTGCTCAGAGTTCCCGTCGGAGGGCCCGAATGCGCCTACAGCGAACGCCCCAGCAGGGAGGCGAACTCTCCGCTCCCGGTCACTTCGACCGAGTCCAGGCCCAGCCAGAGGGCCATGGACCGCAGTTCGTCCGCGAGCCGGGCCGCGGTGTCCGCCGGCGCGCCGGGCTCATCGTAGGCGCCCCGGACGAGCAAGGCCGAGGTGGCGCGGTCCGCTTTCAGATCCACCCGGGCCGCCATGGTGTCCCGGAGCAGGAAAGGCAGCACGTAGTACCCGAAACGGCGCCGGTGCGCCGGGGTGTAGATCTCGATCCGGTAGTGGAAATCGAAGAGCCGCTCCAATCTGGTCCGTTCGAACACCATCGGGTCGAAAGGACTCAGCAGGGCCTGCCCGGAGACTCCGCGCGGAAGCTTCACGCCCAGATGCCGGTACAGCCCGCTCCCCCAGCCGTCCACATCCACTGGACGGACGACGTCGCGCGCGGCCAGCCGCTCAAGAGATTCCGCCACGGGGCGCGCAGGCAGCCGGAAGTAGTCGGCGAGGCATTTCACCGTGCCCACACCGTGGGCCTTGGCGGAGGCCTCCACCAGAAGGTCGAGAGCGTCCTGACGGGCCGCGGGGTCGTGTGGATCCGGCTCGGGGTGCCCGTGGAGCAGTGGGAAGGCTTTGCCCGTCAGGGTGTAGCGCCGCTCGAACTGTTCCGTCCGGCCGGCCGACGTGACCTCTCCCCGGGCGAACAGATATTCGAGGACCACTTTCACGGCGTTCCAGTTCCAGCCCCAGTGGTCGTTCCGTTTCTCCTCGACATGGCCGAGGCGCTCAGTGAGCTGGGAAGCCGTCAGAGGCCGGGAGGCGCCGAGAACCCCTAGAATGCTCTCCCGCAGTTCCTCCCGCTGCACGGCATCGAGCCCTTCGGCGCTGACCCAGCGGCGGCGCTGCCACAGGCGCAGCGCACCGAAATGGGACGGCTGGATGAAGCTCGCCTCGTGAGCCCAGAACTCCATCATGCTGCGGGGCGCCTTCTGGGACATCCGGTCGAGAAGGGCCCTGTCGTAGGGCCCGAGCCGGGAGAAGAACGGCAGGTAGTGGCTACGGGAGAGGACGTTGACGGAGTCGATCTGCACCAATTGCATCTGCGCAAAGGAACGGCCCACCGACCTCGCCGTGGCGGGGCCGGTGGGCCGTTCCCTGGAGAGTCCCTGTGCCGCCAAAGCGATCCTCCTCGCCTGGGCGAGAGTCAGCGTTTCCGGCACGGTGCTCCTTGTCTGTGCTGTGCGCCTTCGTCAGGCGACGACCACCGCGTCCTCATCGTCGGAGCGGTAAGCGTGGATCTTCTCCTGACCCTGGCCATTCACGCATTCGGGGTCCAGGGTGATGACGCCATAGGTCCATCCCGTGCGACGGTACACCACGGAATGCTGTTCGGTCTCCTTGTCGACGAAGAGGTAGAACGCGTGACCCACGAGCTCCATATTGTCCACGGCTTCATCCACCGTCATGGTGGCCGCGGGGAAGACCTTACGGCGGATCAGGACCGGCGAGTCACCAGCCGGGATGTCGTTGGCGATCTCGTACGGAGTGCTTGCCTCAGAGGCTTCCGCCGCCGGCGGTTCGAGGCCTGCGGTCGCCTCATGGACCGCTTGTGGAGTATGCCTGCCGTGGTGCACCTTGCGCCTGTCCTTGGCCCTGCGCAGTCGTTCCACGAGCTTGCCGTAGGCCAGGTCGAAGGCCGCGAACTTGTCACCTGAGACCGCTTCCGCCCGGATCACCGGACCGCGTCCCAGGACGGTGACCTCCACAGTGAGATCGTTGTCCGCCGAACGGGAGTGTGCTTTCTTGGAGACCTTCGTGTCGATCCTCTGGACCTTGTCGCCCAGCGCTTCCAGCTTGGAGAGTTTCTCACTGGCGTACTCGCGGAAACGGTCCGATACTGTCACGTTGCGGCCGCTGATCATGAACTCCATGGTGTCCTCCACAGTGTTTCGGTGGCACGACGACGACTCGTTCCTGGGGCCGGTCTGTTTGACAGTCGAGCCCCTTTCCGAGCCGCTATCGACAGGTACCTTCTTGGCTTGGTACCCAGTACTGACGTTAGTGGATAGCGCTCAGTAATTCATCCCTTGTTCACTTATTTCTTCCTGGGAACTCCCCGGTTCCGCAGGTGCTCTGGCGGCGGCCAGCACCACGGCGCCCAGCACTCGGGCTCCGGCCTGTTCCAGAGCTCTCCTGGCTTCGGCGAGGGTGGCGCCCGTCGTGAGAACATCGTCCACCAGGAGGCATTCGGCCTCCTCCAGCGCTCGGGCTCCGTACCGGAAACGGAACCCGGGAGACAACCTCATACTGCCGGCAAGACGGGCGTTCCGGGCGGCAGCGCCGAGCCCCTTCTGACCGTTTCCGGTTCCCGTCACGGCCTTCCAGAGGATTTGCGGAACGGCGCGGAACGCCTTCCGGAACGCCATCCGTCGGGGCCCGCCGGGCACCGGGACCAGCGAACGCCAGAGACGTTCCGGCAGTCCTCTGACCATCAGCACGCGGACCACCCGGGTGCCCAGCGGCAGGCCCACGTCCACGCTGCGGTCCAGGATCAGGCTCAGGGGGTCGAAGCCACGTTTCCGGAAGGAGGCACCGCTGGTGGGGACCGGCACAAGCCACAGCTCCCGGTTGATCCGGCGGCCCCCTCCAGCCGACCCGAGCGCCTGCCACAGCCCGCGGTTCAGGACAGCTCCGAGCTCGCGGGACAGCGCGGCATGTCCCCGGCGCTTGTGAGCCAGCAGGACCTGTGAAAGCACACCCCCGTAGTCCGCGGAGGCCAGCACGGGCCACGACGGCGTGCCGGCCAAGGCAGGTGCCCGGTGCCCCACCGGGAACAGGAGGGAGCTCACCGTGTGCAGCTCACTCCGGCAGGCGGAGCACAGCACCACCTCGTCCTGCCCGCAGGCGACGCACTCGGCCCCCGTGACCAGTGATGCCATGGCCACCAGCCCGTCCAGGATCGTGTGGAGCGTCCCTCGCATCCCCCTCCGAGGGGCGGCCCGCCGCCCCGAGAGGCTGGGACGCAGCGGCCGGTGAGGGCGCGAGCCCGGCCCTGGCCGTCCGCGGTCCAGGACATCAACACGGGAGGAGTTCATCCACTGATCGTTCGCCTGTCCTGGGCGCGCGGGAAGGTGGCAGCCACCGTAAGTGCATGACCTCGGGTGGTCCTGATCTCCGGCCTGGGGAAAACCACTTCCCCGGAGCCCGCAGGGGAGGTCAGGAGAAGGTCCGGCTCAGCCCGCGAACTTCGGGTCCTTGACCCCTGCGCCCTGCTGCACCCAGGTGTTCCCCACCCGCTGCGCGATGCCGGAGGCGGTCTGGACGTAGATGTCCTGCACGCCGTTGCCCACGCTGATCCCCCGGAGGCCGACCACATCGGGCAGGACCTGCACCTGGAAGGAGCGCAGGGACAGGAGCAGTGGTGCTTCCGCACCGGAGCTGGTGGTGTTGGCCAGCAGCACCAGGGTGTCGCTGACCCAGGCACCCTGATTGACGTTCTTGCCATCGGACAGCTCAAGCGGCTGGGTGAGGCCCCGAGGGGTGCCGTCTGCGCCGCGTACCACTCCGGAGATGAATGCTTTGGTGCCCTCGCCCTTCCCGGCGAGGATCAGGATCCGTGTGCCGTCCCGCGAGAGCTGGGCGTCCTTCACCGTCAAGCCGTGCAGCCAGCCCGGAGCCAGTGAGACGGATGCCGGCGGGGCTGCCCCGAAGGCGTTGTCCGAGTCGAAGGCCGTCAGTTTGCCCCCCTGCGGGCCGTTCATGCCACTCCAGACCCAGCCCTGCGGGTCGAAGCTCGGACGAAGGAGTTCGGGCCCGTCCAGGACCTCCTTGACCGTCTTGCCGGCGCTGGCCATGTAGAGGGCGCTGCGCTGCTGGTTCAGGAAGGCGAAGGTGTCCTGCGTGTAGGAAGAGGCCGGGTTTCTCGGGTTGTAGGCGGCGGTGTCCAGGCCGCGGACCCGCTCGGCCTTGTTGTTCTCGTAAATGCCGAGCTGCCCCTGCAGGACGGCCACCTGCCACGTGGGGACGGTGGAGTTCAGGATGGGCGGGACCACCGAGTCGGATTCATCCAGCCGCAGCGCGGTGGCGCCTGCCAGCAGCTGGACGTTCACCACCGAAGCGGGTGCCCGCAGCGCGATCATCAGCTGGTTGAGCATCCTGTGCCGGTCCGTCACCGAGCTCTGCAGCAGTTCCTCCGTGAGATCCACCTGTGCGGTTCCGGAGACGATCGGCACCGAGTCCTTGGCCAGCCGGGTGCCATCCGGGAAGGCGCTCACCACGGCCCCCTTGAGGTGCGGAGCCGGGCCCGCCAGGATCCCCTTGACGATGGATGTCGCGATCGTGGAGCGGGTGAGGAACCACCGGACGTCCGGAACCGCATACCGGAAACTGGAATCGTAGAAGTAGAGCGTGTACGGCTGGTACAGCCGCTGGAAGACCTCTGTCGGGATCACCGTCCCATTACCGGTCTGCGCGACGCGCCACTGGCCGTTCACCTGAGCCAACGTCACCGGGACACGGCGTGTGGTCCCCTTCGGGAAGGCAGTGGCGATGCCCTGGCTGTCCACCTCATAGGCGAGATCGAGCTCATAGAAGTATTCCCGGGGCTTGGCGCCGGCCACCACATCGGCGGAGCGGTACACCAGGGTGCTCTCCTCCGGCTTCCACGAAGCGGATGAAGGCTGCGTCAGGAACTGCCGGGCCACGGAATAGTCGTCGCGAAAACTGTTTCCGGCGTTGTAGAAACCCTCGATGGTCGAAGTCTGGGACGCTCCATCCCTCGGACCGTCCGGGTAGTACTCCTGAGGGTCCTTCGCCTGGGACACGGTGTCGCTGCCCTGGCTCTTGTTGACCGCACCGGAGCGCGGAATGGAAGCACAGCCACCACTGGTCACCAGGACGACGACGGCGAACAGCAGCGCCAGCGCGGCCCTCGGCGACGGCGCCACGCCCCGTCGTTCCTTCCGCGCTCCCCCGGCGCCGCCGCCGTCGTGCGCTGCTCCGGCGGGTGCCCACCGAGACCGTCCGTTTCCCATCAGGAGTCCTCCCGTCCGCCGTGCGCGGCCTCCAGGCCACCGGCCATGCCCGGCAGCCCGGAGCCGTCGGTGCCGGCACCTGCGCCCTGCCCCGATC
>Ga0153950_1000743_pt1 | contig 14530 bp, 10 predicted proteins | sample TSNJ034MetaG_FD_104737 | JGI IMG/M metagenome (GOLD analysis project Ga0153950, IMG submission 104737) | Attine ant fungus gardens microbial communities from New Jersey, USA - TSNJ034 MetaG | ecosystem: Host-associated > Fungi > Mycelium > Unclassified | place: USA: New Jersey, Wharton State...
ACTGATGAAACACCATCCCATTGTGAAAGACCTTCCGGAAATTCCGAATGAGTATCAAGGTATATTTGCCATGGATGTGACGAAAACTATGAGTATTGAAGAACTTCTTTGCATCAGTGACCTATGTATTTCAGATTATTCCTCACTGGTATTTGAATACTCCTTGTTTGAGCGTCCAATGCTTTTCTATGCCTACGACTTAGAGGAATATTTTGACTGGAGAGGGTTCTATTACGACTATGATGAACTGACACCGGGTCCTGTTTGTAAGACGAATGAAGAAATGATAGAATATATACAAAATATTAATCAAAATTTTGACAAACAAAAAGTAATAGACTTTAAAAAGAAATTTATGAGTGCATGTGACGGACAAGCAACAGAACGTATTATTGATTTAGTATTTGGGGATGAAGCAAAAAAATATCATAAATAGAAAAAAATAAAATAAACCGAGGCGTAAAGATGAAAAATAATATACAGGTTTCTGTAATCATACCGGCTCATAATGCAGAGAAAAATATAAAGGAATGTCTTGACAGCGTTGTTAATCAAACATTAAGAGACATTGAGATTATCTGTGTAAATGATGGCTCCACGGATGCAACCGAATCGATCATACGTGATTTTATGGATGCGGATGAAAGAGTTACCATCATAAACCAGCCTAATCTATATGCGGGTGTGGCAAGGAATACAGGTATGGCAGCCTGTCATGGAAAATATGTTATTTTTTGGGATGCGGATGATATATTTGAATGGACTGCACTGGAAGAGTTATATAAAAAAATAGAAGAAGACCAGGCGGATGTTTGCATATGCGACGCAGACCAATATGATGATGAAAGTGGACAGATTCTTAAAAAATCATATTTGAATATGGAACGGATACCGGATGAGCGCCCTTTTTCCCGGAAAGATAATCCACAGTATATTTTTAATTTTACAACAGATGTCCCCTGGAATAAAATGTTCAAAAGAAGTTTTATACAGGAACATGGACTGCAGTTTCAGGATCTGCCCCGGGCGAATGATCATTACTTTGTACTGCTTTCTTTGGCATCGGCTCAGCGTATTACTGTGCTGGACAAATCATTGATTAAATACAGAATAAATAATGAGGAAAGTCTGACGGGTAATCTTTCTTCTTCGCCTTTCTGCACCTATGAGGCATTGATGGCAGCAAAGAAAAAGTTAGACGAATTAAAAATACTTGATAATGAACAGATTCAAAAGAGCTTTGCCAACAGGGTTTTAAATTCTATTACGTATAGCCTTGAAAAACAATCGGATTTTGAGGCATTTAAAGCTGTTTTTGAGAAGATGAAAACAGAAGGATTTATCGAGCTTGGAGTAGAAGAAAAAGGATCTGATTATTATTATGCCGTAAAAGTTTATGAGAAATATAGTATTCTAATGAGTAAGCCATTGGATGAATTCCTGTTTTTTGAGTATTCAGATCAAAAGTTTCAGTGGCAGCGTTTAAATATTAAATATAAAAAATTGACCTCTAAATATGAACAGTTAAAAGCTCAAAATAAAGAACTTAAAAAAGACAAGAAAGAATTGGATAGTATAAAAAAATCTCGTGGGTATCGTATACTGCAGGTATTTTATAATTTAAAACGGAAAATTATATTTTGGCGGTAAAGCAAACTATTGGACTGTACTACCCACAATTAGCAAAACAGCACACTATTAATTATATATGATTGGAAAATCAAGGAGATAAAAATGAAATATAACTATCTTATTGTCGGAAGTGGATTGTTTGGTTCCATATTTGCTTATGAATTATCCAAAAAAGGAAAAAAATGTCTGGTGATAGACAAACGGAATCATATTGGAGGAAATATCTATTCTGAAAATGTTGAAGGTATTCAGGTACACAAATATGGAGCTCATATATTTCACACCGGCAATAAAGATATCTGGGAATATATCAATCAATTTGCGGAATTTAATCAATATATAAATTCTCCGGTGGCTGTTTACAAAGATGAATTGTATAACTTACCATTCAACATGAACACATTCAACAAAATGTGGGGAGTGAAAACCCCGCAGGAAGCGCAGTCAATGATCGCAGATCAAATTAAGGAGTTAAATATCAAGGAGCCAAAGAATCTGGAAGAGCAGGCATTATCACTGGTGGGCAGAGATGTATATGAGAAGCTGATCAAGGGATACACTCAGAAGCAGTGGGGACGTGCGTGTACAGATTTACCGGCTTTTATTATTAAACGGCTGCCGATACGGTTCACCTATGACAATAATTATTTTAATGACAGATACCAGGGAATCCCAATAGGTGGTTATACGAAGATCATAGAAAAGATGTTAGAAAACTCTGAAGTATTACTGAACACAGATTACTTTGAGTTTATCAAAAGTAATCAGGAGATAGCAGAAAAGACCATATATACCGGAATGATAGATGAATTTTATCAATATCGGCTGGGTACTCTGCAGTATCGTACGGTTCGTTTTGAGACGGAAATACTTGACTGCGATAATTATCAGGGAAATGCGGTGGTAAATTATACCGATATTGATGTACCGTATACCAGAATTATTGAGCACAAACATTTTGAATTTGGAAAACAGTCAAAGACTGTCATCTCCCGGGAATATTCGTCAGAATGGGAACCCGGAATAGAACCTTATTATCCGGTCAATGATGAAATGAACACAAGATTGTATAATCAATATAAAAAGCTTGCAGATTCAGAAGGCAAGATGATATTTGGGGGAAGGCTTGGCAGCTATCAATATTATGACATGGATAAGGTGATAGAAGCGGCATTGAATTTGGTTCAAAAGGAATTGGAATTAATACCTGAAAACGATATTGAGACGGATAATGGGATGTGAAATATATTACGGAGGAGTAAAAAATGAGCTCTAATAAAAAGTTTTGGGGAAGAGTTGCACCGGCATCAAAAAGTCAGGTGAATGCAAAAGCCAGGGAGTTAGAAGAAAACATCGTTGATCTGAAATCAGATATACTCAAAATCGAAAAGAAGTACCAATTATTGATAAATCAACAATCGGAACGATTAAATACTCTATTGGATCAGCAAAGAGTAATATTGAGTAAATTAGACGAAAATAAGCGGCAATCAAATGAAATCCAGACAAATATGTATCATTCTTTTAATGAAACCATATGGAGTTCCATCTTTCATGATACCATCAAAGATAGCGAATGGTTGATAAATAAAACGTTTTCTCCCGGGAGATGGGCGGCAGGATATCCTTTTTTATATGCATTATATAGATGTTTGGATGAAAGCCGGCCAGGTGACATTTTGGAATTGGGCTTAGGCCAGACAACCCGAATGATAGGGCAGTATGCCAGGGCAAATCCAAAATGCAGTCATTATGTTGCAGAACATGATGAAGAATGGATTGAATTTTTTGAAAAGAAGAATCAATTAGCGAAAAACAGTAAGATTATAAAAATGGATTTGCTAAGAGGACAGTATTTGGAAGATTCAGAAGTTCTTATGTATCAGGATTTTGAAGAAGAATTTAAAGATAAGGAATTTGACTTGATATCGATAGATGCGCCCTTCGGCGGAGATGCAAATATCTATGCAAGAGTAGATCTGTTAAAATTGATCCCGGGCTGCCTCAAGAAGAGCTTTATTATTTTGCTGGATGATTTTGATAGAAAGGGTGAAAAAAACACGGTAAAGCAATTAGAGGAAATCTTAAAGAAACATAATATAGAATTTTCTAAAGGTGTCTATGGAGGAAGTAAAGATACCTGTATTCTGGTTTCTAAGGACTTGAAATTTTTTCGCTCGATGTAGATTATAAGATTAAGTTGTATTTGAACGTATCTGTAAATGTACTATAATTTTAAAAATACATTCCAAATATGTTAAATAAATATTGTGTTTTCTTTTATATTTCTTGAATTTATTATTACAAAATGTTATAATTTTAGTTGTTAAAAATCGGTGATATTGATAATTAACAATTATCTTGACATTTAAATAAAAGAGAGGTTAAATTGATGAAAAAAGTATCAATTATAATACCAGTTTTCAATGTTGGAAGGTATATTGGTGACTGTCTGGAAAGTCTGGTGAATCAAACATTAAAAGATATTGAAATAATATGTGTTGATGATGCATCTACAGATAATTCCCTTCAAATAATAAAGGATTATAAAAGTAAAGACGATAGAATCAAAATTATTGAATATACATCAAATAAATCCGCATCTCAGGCCAGAAAAGATGGGGTCATGAAATCAGATTCAGAATATATTCTATTTCTCGATGGAGATGATTTTTTAGAACGAAATGCCTGTGAAGAACTGTATGAAGAAGTAAAGAATCATAATGTAGAAATACTGCATTTTGGGACGAATATTATAAATGCAGGCGGTGCCCCACAAAAAAGAATTCAGAACCTGGAAAAATTGTTACTGCCATATAATGAAAAATTATCAGGTATTCAAGTGTTTGAAGGGTGCTTTAAGGAGAAAAAATATAGATTTACATTATGGAACAAAATGTATTCTGCATCTTTATGTAAAAAAGCTTTTTCTTTTATCAAAGACGGCAGTTTTCCGAAAGCCCAGGATTTGTATGCATTCTTTATTCTCTGTTATTTTGCTGATTCGTATTATGGGATTGACAAATGCTATTATAATTATAGATTCGGCTCGGGTATCACCGGGAATATGGTAATTACTTTAGAACAATTACGGAAATACGGAACTTCGTGTTATGTAGCCGAAGCGATAGAAGAGTTTATTATTAATGAGAATCGAATAGAGGAACATGGTGACATTATAAAAAATATACGCGCAGATTTATTAAATGACGGTGTCTCAAATTGGTTTCATTATTTACCGGATCATTTTGCAGCAGCCGGATTTGATATTTTAACGAAATATTGGAAGAATACGGAAATTATTTCAAATGTCTGTTCAAAACACTATTTTGAAAGAAAAAGAATTGCTGAAAAAATATCAGGTGCGGATATTTTAACGCCTAAAAAGTCAGAAGAAATAAAAACAGTTGGGATTTTTTATTACAGACTTACCTGGGGCGGGGTACAGAGGGTTATCTCCATATTGATTCCAATGTATTTAGAAATGGGATATAAGGTTGTGCTTTTTACTGATGAATATTTTAAAGAAAAAGAATATGAATTGCCTGCTAATGTGAAAAGAGTTGTGCTGCCCCCTTCATTAACGCTGAAAAAAGATGAATATCATCAAAGGGCGGAAATATTCCAAAAAGAGCTTTTAAATAATGAGATAGATGTTTTATTATACCATGCCTCATCATCACCTAAACTGATTTTTGACATGATGTTAATAAAGATGCTGGGAATTCCTGTTATTTTGTCTGTTCATGAATACGCATTTCAAGCCATGCTGAGTATGAATATAGACATGGTGACCAGACCCTCCGTCTTTCGATTAGCAGATCATGTATCTGTTTTATCTAAGATAGAAGAAAAATATTGGCATATTTTGGGCGTTCATGCAAAATATATTCCAAATCCGGTGGATATCGCATTAAAAACAAGGGATATTTCAAAAGTAGAGAATAATAGCATTTTATGGATAGGGCGATTAGATTTCAGGACAAAACAGTGCATGGATTTTGTTTATATTATGGATCAGGTTGTTCAGGAGATTCCGGATGCGAAATTGTTAGTAGTGGGAAACGAAGTTACGAAAGAAGCGAATCTGCAATTAGAAGAAAAGATCGAAGAGTATCAATTACAGGATAACATCATATTATGCGGTCCCAGTAATGATGTTGGTAAATATTATGAAAGAGCAGCAGTGCATTTATTGACCTCAGTTTCAGAAACATTTCCTATGACGATTGTGGAAAGTAAGGCTTATGGAGTACCGTTAGTAATGTATGAAATTCCTTATTTAGAGATCGTACAAGATAAAAGAGGGTTTGCCAGTGTAGCTCAGGGAGATACAAAGGCGATGGCCCAGGAGATAATTTCATTGCTGAAAGACAAAAAATATCGTGAGACGATGGGAGCCGAGGCTCAAAAAAGTTTAATTAAATTCAAGGAAATTGATTTAAAACATGAATGGAAAACATTATTGGAAAACGTATGCTATAATCAAGAAGGGGATTTTGAACCTTTGGCTTTAAATGATAAACATTTGCGGATTATGATGGATTCTATGTTGTTTCACTATAATGTTGGCTGCAAAAATAAAAATAAAGAAATATGGGAATTACGCAAAGAGCTGAAAAAGGCAAATGCTAAAGTAAAAAAGACGAAAAATTCGGCTACATTTCGAGTAGGGAAGCTTATTGTTTTCATTCCTCGTAAAATAGTTAGAATTCTAATAAAGATAAAAAAGGCGTTGATTAATTAGATAAACTTTCTGTATTCTAGCCATATGGTGAAGAGCGGTAAGAAATTGTGTCAGTTGGAGGGAGTATGGTTTTTTCAAGTAATATATTTATTTTTTGTTTCTTACCCTTAACATTAATTGGTTATTTTTTATTAGATAAAAAATTTCAAAATTATTTTTTATTACTTATCAGTATTATATTTTATGCCTGGGGTGAAGTTACATTTGTATTTATTATGATTTTGTCTATGGTGATTAATTATATTTTTACAATATTAATTGACCGTTACAGGAAGATAAAAAAGCTTTCTAATATATTATTGGTAGGAAGTATTGGTTTAAATTTAGGAATTCTCATCAATTTTAAGTATTTAGGGTTTATCATAGAAAATATAAATAATTTAACCGGTAGTGCTATTCCAGAGGTGACTGTTGCATTACCAATCGGAATATCCTTTTTTACTTTTCAGGCATTGTCATATGTAATCGATGTATATAGAAATCAGGTTCCGGTACAGAAAAATCCTTTTTATCTGGCACTGTATATCTCTTTTTTTCCTCAACTAATTGCAGGACCTATTGTACGTTATATTGATATTGAAAAACAAATAACAGAACGCAGCAATTCACTTGAAAATTTTTCTCATGGAGCAAAACGGTTTATGGTCGGCGTATCAAAGAAAGTACTTCTGGCTAATACATTGGCTTTAGTTGCAGATAAAGCATTTACAGTTCCCCATTCAGAATTATCGGTGACATTTGCATGGCTGGGAGCTTTCGCATATTCTTTCCAAATTTTCTTTGATTTCTCCGGTTATTCGGACATGGCAATTGGGCTTGGAGAAATGTTTGGATTTCACTTTTTGGAAAATTTTAATTACCCGTATATTTCCAAATCAATCTCTGAATTCTGGCGTAGATGGCATATGTCGCTTGGAACCTGGTTTAGAGATTATGTCTATTTTCCCTTAGGCGGTTCCAGAGTAAAGAGAAATTCAAGAGTAGTATTTAACTTATTCGTTGTATGGTTTTTGACTGGACTATGGCATGGCGCAAGTTGGAATTTTGTGATATGGGGATTACTATATTTTATTTTAATCACATTTGAGAAATTGTCCGGATATCCAAAAAAATTTGAAAAGAAAATCTTTATTAGGATTTATCAGCTATTTACTTTACTATGTATTTTGATGGGATGGGTGTTGTTTCGATCAGAGGGATTGAGAAACGCTGTAAATTACATTAAGGCTATGTTTAAAATTGATAATAATCTTTTAATCAACAATCTGACATTTGTGTATATAGACGAATTTAAGTTTTATTTTATATTTGCCATTTTATTCTCTATTCCATTGAAAAATATTCTATTTAAAAAGGCAAAACACAGTAATAAATTCCAGAGTTTAGAAAATATTTGCACGATTATTTTATTTCTGGTAAGCATTGCATACCTAAGTGTTGGATCGTATAATCCATTTATATACTTTAATTTTTGATAATCAGCAAATAAATATTTGCAAGGGGTAATAAGACTTATGAAAAATCAGCGAAAGAAACAAAGTAAACGAAAAATCATTTTATTTTCCGGATGTTTTTGTGCAATCATTTTTTCCGGATTCTTTAATATGATAAATAATATATACATTCAAATAAATGAAGCAATCATATCTAAAGATGCCCCGGTTGAATTTTCTCTGAAAACTCTTCTTTCAGAAACTTTTGTTTTTGAAGATATACTTAATAATATCAATGGAGTGATACAAAAAGACATCTTAGGGAAAAAAGAAGTTAACAACTTTAAATATTATAAAAATTTTGATAATGGATATATTGTAATAGGAGAAAAAAAATCGAAAAAGAGCATCAAGACTTATCAGAAGAATATTTTAGCGATCTATAATAAAGCCATTCAAAAGAATGCTGATTTTATATATATTTCCATGCCCAGCCGTCTCAATGAAGAGTATGAGCAGCAATTAACAGGCATTGATTATAGCAATAAGGATAAAGATTTGTTATTATCCGGTATAAACTCTGAAGTACCTGTATTTGACCTTCGGGATGTTAAAGAAATTCAGGAATTAGAAAATAATTATTATAAAACAGACCATCATTGGAATACTGACTCTGTCTTCCTGTCTTTTAAAGCAACGATTGATAAACTGAATGAATTATATAGTTTAACTTTAGACCCGGATAACCTATATACTGACATTAATAATTATGAAACTCTAATAAAAAATAATAGTTTGAGCGGTTCTATCAGACAAAATATAAAATCAGCATATCTTGATAAAGAAGATTTTAAATTATATGTACCTGAATATTCCACGGATTTCCATTATGAGCATTACATTGATAATGAATTAGATAGTGAAAAATCAGGAGATTTCAAAAATGCGTTATGTGATATGGAGATTTTCAATAATGATGCATACTTAAATAAATATAATGTATTTCTGGGAGGGGGTTACGTAGAAAGTCGTATTTATAACAATTCTTCTGAAAATAATAAAAAATTGCTGCTGATTTCATCATCATATGGCAGAGCTTTTGCTCCTTATATAAGTCAGTGTTTTTCAGAAGTGATTTTCTTGGATCCGCAAGTAGGAAGATATAATGAAAGTGTTGTTGAATATATAGAGCGCTACAATCCGGATGTAGTTTTAGTTCTACATGATGATTATGTCATTGCAAATGTAGATTGACGGATCAAACGCTTTAGAATAAGGATTTTATATACCATCTGCCTGCAGATATTAAATCGAATATGGAGGAAATACAAATGATGGAAGGGAATTCTAAAATAAACATAGTTTTTATTTGCAACGATGACTATGTTTTACCGACAGCTGTAGCGATTCATTCATTAATTGAATCAAAAAAAAGTGAAACCAGTTATAAAATATATATTATAGCATCAGGTTTACTTCCGAAAAATGTTGAAATTTTACAGGGTCTTCAAACAGATAGAGCAGAAATTGAAACTGTTTATGTGTCTTCTGACAAGTTGAAGGATTTACACATACATGATGAATCGGCAATTTGTGTTGCATCCATTGATGCCCTGTTTAAATTTTTATTACCGGAGTTACTGCCCAAAGAAGAGAAAGTGCTTTATCTGGATGGGGATATTTTAGTAAGAAAAGATTTAAGTGAATTATATCAACATGACATTGAACAGTATTATGCGGCAGTTGTCAGGGATAGCGGCAGTATTTATTATAAACATAAATATGTTAAGATGGTGGAGCAATATTTTAATTCAGGGGTAATGCTTCTGAATCTTAAAAAGTTCAGAGAAGAAAATTTAACAGAAGTTTTAATCAGACGTAAAAGTGAAGAGCAAGATTCTACACTGATGGATCAAAATATTTTCAATATGGTTTTTAATGGTCATATTAAATTATTGCCGATAAAGTATAATTTCTTAGCAGTGAATTTGCTGCGTGCCTATGGGAAGTGGTCTATGGATCAAATCAATCAGGCCTATGATACAGAATATGAAGAACTGGATGATATTAAAAAGGATGCGTATATCATTCATTTCTCATCAAAAGACAAGCCCTGGAAATATTCAGACGTCAGTATGGCAGATGAATGGTACAAATGTTTTTTATCAACAAATATTCCGGAAAAAATAGATAGGAAAACTTTAAAAATTCAGGAAGAAGCAGATAAAGAGGAATTCAGGGAGATCAAGGTTTCTATCATTATACCTGTATATAATTCAGAAGATTATTTGAAGGAATCAATTGTCAGTGCACTCTGTCAGACATTGGCAGAAGTGGAAGTGATTTGTGTAAATGATGGCTCTGAAGATCACTCAATGAAAATCATGCAGCAGTTTGCTGACAGAGATCATAGAGTAGTTGTCATAGATCAGGAAAATGCAGGGCAGTCGGTTGCGCGAAATAAAGCAGTCAGGAGTGCAAGAGGGGAATATGTTTACTTTTTAGACAGCGATGACATGATCGTTCCGGAAGCAATGGAACGTTTATATCGGATTGCAAACTCGAATTCCTTAGATTCTGTTTTGTTTGAGGGAGTTTCTTTTTTTGAAACGGTGGAATTAGAAGAGAAGTATCCGCAATTAAAAACGTATTATCAGCATACTGGCAATTATGAAACGGTTTTTGACGGACAAGATTTATATGTCAAGATGATGAATAATTTGGATTTTAGGGTTTCGCCTTGTTTGCAATTTGTAAGACGTCAGCATATGTTTGACAAGGATGTGTGGTTCCCGGAAGGAATTATACATGAAGATAATTATTTCTCATTTTTGAATCTCATTAGCTGTGACCGCGTAATGTGTGTGCATGAATCTTTATTTATAAGACGTGTACGTGCAGAATCTACTGTGACTCAAAATGTAAGCTATAAAAATATTATCGGATACTATGTAAGCGCTTATAAAATATTAGAAACTCTGCATAAAAAAGATGTTAAAAATTTTGTGACGATTAATGCGTCCAGACAAGTATTACAGTATTTAAGAGTTGTGGATGAGATGTATAGAGATGGACTGTCTGACGAGGACAGGGAAATATTGGAAGAAGATGAGCGTTTTACCGGAATTCCTTATCAGTTTTTGCTGAAACCGTTCAGTAATGTACGTTATCAGGGGATCAAATGGGAAGATTACAATAGACTTGGAGCAGAAAAAATAGTACTGGAAAAACGGCTGAAAGATACGAAAAAGAAATATAACAAGATACGTCAATCTATGTCTTACCGGATAGGCATGAGAATTACGTGGCTGCCTAGAAAGATTCAAACTATTTTGAAATGTCTGAAAAAAGGAGGCATTCGTGAAGTAATACGTAATTTTGGGGATAAATAACACAAGGTTGGAGGATATTATGCTATTCAATTCATTTGATTTTTTAGTCTTTTTTCCAATTGTTGTAATTTTATATTTGGGACTGCCCAAACGTATCCGTTATATTTGGCTGCTCATTGCAAGCTATTTCTTCTATACAATATGGTATGGTTTAATTACTTTCTTACTCGTCAGTTTTGCATGGATTTTTTTTCGCGCAAATTCAGTTTCAGATGCTTTTCAATATATTTACCGTATCTTTTCAGACATAAATCCATGGACGTTATTTGATGGGTCACTTTATACATTAGGATTAGAACAAAAAGAATGTATGGTACTTATAGTGTCAATTATAATTTTATTATTAGTTGATTTAGTGAAGTTTCGCCGTAATCAACAATTGGATGTTTTTCTTGGTGAGCAATGTATCTGGTTCCGGTGGGGTGTCTTGATTATATTATTTTTTATGACGATTTTATTTGGAATATATGGATCTGGATATAATGCCAGTCAATTTATATATTTCCAATTTTAACTTTAAAGCATGACCCACGCTTATATGCAAAGCAAAACAGCCAGAGGGATACGAGCAAGTAGTGAGGAGCTTTTTAATGATAAAACAAAATTTAAAATCATTTATAAAATATGGTATTCTAGCTGGAATCATTATTATTATTTTTTTATCTTTACAAAAGATGGTTGTACCGAGATTCAGCAGTACCAATATTGTAGATGGATTTTATCAAGAGAAAGAAAATGATATTGATGTGCTATTTATGGGCAGCAGTAATATGTTTTGCACAATTGATCCGGTAACATTGTATGAGGGTTATGGAATTGCAGCGTATGACTTTGGAAGTTCATCCCAGTCATTAAATATATCGTATTTATATTTAAAAGAGGCATTGAAATATCAGCAGCCGAAGATCGTAGTTTTAGAAATGCTTGCCAGTAATTCTGATTCATATCAGAAATTACCGGAGGAAGCATTACGCTGGGGGTTTTCAAATTTAAAATTTTCACCAGATAAATATATAACTTTATATGATGAATTGGGAAAAATTGATTTTGAATATCTTTCTTATATTTTTCCTTTACTTCGGTATAAAGACAGGTGGAGTGAATTATCGAAAGAAGACTTTGATTATTTAAGATCAGATAAAACAAATTATGATAAAGGATTTTATGGTTCATCTATAATTACTGAAGAGGAGGTGAACTTTGATTATTATAATGAAAAATCTGATTTTGAACTGGCTTCCTCTAATATAATGGCATTAGAAAAAATTATAGATCTTTGTAGTAAGAATAATATACAACTGATGTTTTTTAAATCTCCGACAGCTAAAAATTGGAATTGCTCCATGTCAGAGGCGATCTTAAATTATTCTCAAAAGTATAATATTACTTTTATTGATTATAATGAATATATTGATGATTTAAAACTTGATTTAAAGAAGGACTTTCGTGATTTGGGACATTTAAATATTACCGGTGCACAAAAAGTAACGGAACACATGGGAGCTTATCTTTCCGGGAATTATCAGCTTCCAAATCGTCAACTTGATAAGCAGGGAAATTCTTGGGATACGGCGTTGGCTTTAAGAAAACGTTGAAGGTTTCAATAAGCTTAAAAACAGGAGGGCATATGTGTAAAAATGATACTAATACATAAACATTGCTGACAGGAGGAGACAAAAAAATGTCCATTTATGAAAACGTAGCAATCGTTATTCCATCGTTGGAGCCTGACGAAAAGTTAATAAATTTATTAAAGGATCTAAAATTAAATAATTTCGAGAATATTATCATTGTAAATGATGGCAGTAAAAAAGAATATGATTCTATATTCAGTATAGCTGAAACGGAGTACAAATGTCATGTCCTTACCCATTTTGTAAATTGGGGAAAAGGCAGGGCTTTGAAAAGTGCCTTTAATTATATTTTATCAGAACATCCGGATTGCGTTGCTGCCGTGACAGTTGATTCAGATGGACAGCATAGAATTGAAGATATTTGCAGTTGTTGTAAAGCGGTATTAGAAAATCAAGATGCTTTAATTATGGGTTGCAGAGATTTTATCAGAACCGAAGGAGATATACCGTTCCGAAGCAGATTTGGTAATATTGTAACGCATGGAGTACTAAATATACTATGTGGTATTAAGGTGAAAGATACTCAAACAGGGCTTAGAGGATTTTCTAGAAGTATAATGGAAATATTTTTGTCAACAAATGGTGAACGTTTTGAATATGAGATGAATATGCTTTTAGACGCTAAAATAAATAATATTCGAATACTGGAAATCCCAATAAAAACAATTTATATCGAAGAAAACAGATCATCCCATTTTAATCCTTTGTTAGATTCCGCACGTATTTATGCTATATTTGGGAAATTTTTAATATCTTCTTTTGCTTCATTTATAGTAGATATCTTGCTATTCACTCTATTGATTATATTACTGAGAAATGTTGACATCTTTATAAGCTATTATATTTATATAGCTACGATAGTTGCCAGAATTATTTCCGCTAATATAAACTATAAAATTAATAAAAATAAGGTATTCAAAAATAAGCAATATGGATTTACTACATTACGCAATTATTGCATTTTATTTTGTGTTCAGCTGTTAATTTCAGCCGGAGCAGTTAATATATTATATTCCCTGACTGGATTTCATGAAACCATAATTAAAATATGTGTAGATACGGTACTGTTTCTATTAAGTTTTTATTTGCAGCGGGAGTGGGTATTTAAAAATGACTAATCAGATATATTTGTTTCTTTTTTCTATATTGAGATATTTATTATTATTTATTTCCATGTCTGGCTATGTGATTTTATTTTGGAAAAAATATAAAATCCGGATAGAATTTTTACCGTGCTTAATTTTTACCGGAATTATATTAATCATGTATCTTGGTGGTTTATTGAATATTCTGCAGATAATGGCATATATAATATTCAGCATAGGTATTCTTATATTTCTCTGTATTTTATACAAAAAATATTTAGATATATTAGTCATTAAGAGCATTTTATCTCCTGGAACATTGCTCTTCTTTCTTGCATGTATTTTGTTAATTATTTGTTATCATAATGCACGTTTGGTACATTACGATAATTTTTCTCACTGGGGTTTGATTGTTAAGCAAATGTGGTTAGATAACAGGTTTGCCAATGCTTCTAATAATTTGATACAATTTTCATCTTATCCTCCTGGGAGTTCCGTTTTTATTTATTATATAACTTTATTTATTGGGCAAAAAGAAAATAATATGTTAATAGCTCAAAATTTTTTATCATTTAGTTGTATTCTATGTCTTTGTGCATTTATAAAA
>Ga0153950_1000747_pt1 | contig 14511 bp, 14 predicted proteins | sample TSNJ034MetaG_FD_104737 | JGI IMG/M metagenome (GOLD analysis project Ga0153950, IMG submission 104737) | Attine ant fungus gardens microbial communities from New Jersey, USA - TSNJ034 MetaG | ecosystem: Host-associated > Fungi > Mycelium > Unclassified | place: USA: New Jersey, Wharton State...
CTTCTTTGCGTCTGTCCGCCCCATAGAACCGCCGCTGCCAGAACCCGTCGAACGGTGAGTATTCATATTCCCATTCATCGTGAATCTCAAACTCGGACGTGACAATTTTCGAGATAAATCGGGTACAGGGGCAGAGAATGGCCCAGGAGGGGCTGTGATACCGACAGTTTTGATGTCGTCTGGATGAAAGAGGCCTTTCCTGACCGGATTTTTCATCTGAAAGAGTAATGAGGCTGGGTCTTCCCCGATAAATTATGGAGAACGTAAAGTTTACCTTGAAATTAGCGACTTTTTCTTGTAACCTTTGTTCATCTTCCTCAGGAGCCAGATCTGAATAGTCTTCGACAGCTGATACAAGCTTTTCAGGAAGAGACGCAGCTAAAGGGACCGATCGTGCTCCAGGACTTTTCGTTGGTTTAATGGTTTGAGCGTTGAGATCTTCAATCTTGTCTTCTTTGTCCTTTTCCTTCTTGTCCTCGTCAAGAGATGCACAATCTAGTTCTGGCATGGAAATCAGATCTCAAAGGTCAGAACAGTGGATGCACAAGGAACGTACCTTGTAACTTCGTAAATGAGATCCCACCCTCAAAATCGTCATCCCAGTTATCCGTTTGCTTTTCCGGCGCTTGTAGCTGGAACGAAAGCGGTTGTATCTTTTCTACCAAGCCTAGGCCTCCTTTGGTCAAAGGTTGTTTAGTATTAGAGCCTGCTACAAATTTTCGCGTAGAAGGCCCTGTAGGGTGTAGAGATGAGGAAAGAGGAAATTCTGAATGACGCTGCAATGGTGACGTAGGTCGAGTATACCGTGGAGAATTTTTCGAATGACGTGGGGGAGCTAGTAGACATTCAGTTTACCGATGCATCGCACTTGAGCTCGGGGAAGACAGATGAAAAACTAAACATACATTTCAGTGCCTCGTTCCATTCCTGGACCTTAGCTAATGCTTCATCAAAGTTGTAATTGCTAGGCTTTTTTGTACCTTCGGATCCAGCGTTGGGTTCCGCATCACCTCCCGCTCCGAATTTCCCATCTGTGAGCTGTTTGCGTGCTGATATCATCCATGGATGTTTGAGCAGCTTTTTTGCAGATATTCGAAGATTGCTATCTTTCTGAAAACATTGGTATAGAAAGTCCTTGACAATAGGTGATGCTCCATCGGGTATCGGAGGGCAGTCGTCTTGGACGATGCGGAAGAGTGCAGGCATAGGATCAAGGTCATGGTATGGAGGGTGTCCCTCTAATAATTCGATAACAAGGCATCCAACGCTCCTGTGTATCGAATTATCAGTTTAAGGAACCAAAGCGGGTACTACAATCAATAATACCAAATGTCGGAAGCTGTTGTTGCCCCTGATTGCTCAATAACCTCCGGGGCCACTATAAATTAATCAATCAACCGAAGGCAGAGAAGCTTTATGAGACGGACTCCAGTAGGGACTTCCGACTACGGCATTGACCGCTCCCCCTGCGGTCACATTACTGGCGACGCCAAAATCGGCCAATTTGACGGTACCGTCTTTGTTCGTTAAGATATTTGCACCTTTGATATCGCGATGGATGACGCCCTGGTCGTGAAGGTAGATCAATCCTTCCAAGACTTGTGAAATGTATACGGCTACGAGATTCTCAGGAAATTTGCCAAATTTCTTGATGATGTTATGGAGGGAACCGTTCTCGCAGAATCTAATGAAACGTTATTCATGAACTTGACTGTAATCAGATGTACCCACTCTAGGATAATGTACAGATACTCCCTCGTCTTGACGAATCCTTTGTACTTGACTATATTTTCATGCTAGTAGACCTCAACAGCCATTCGACACTTTTGTTAATATGGTCCTCACATTGAGGTTTTTCAGGAGGTCGATTTCACTCTAAATAGCCGTGATCAGTGAATATCTAATGTATCAAAAGAATGCACACCATACCATGATCTCGCCGAGCTCTGCCTTTGGTATATTGCTCAATTGAATCTCTTTCACTGCAACTGTTTCTCCTGTAGCCCAATTCAAAGCGCCTAAACCCCATCATCATCGCTTGTGTCCCTTGCATGAAGTAAATTACCCGTACGATAAACTTGGCCGAAAGCGCCCTTGCCAAGAGAATCACCGAGATGCTAGAGAACGGCTGCATGAGCGACGCATACTGTACTCAAAATCTATGATACCGACGTAGTCATTAAGTGCTTTGGAGGTGTTCGTCTTTGGATTTGAGCTTGATGCTGATCGAGAATGCATCGTATGGGGAGTCCAGCAGTATAAAATGAAAGGAAGTGGTGGGCTGGTGTAAGGAAACACCCTTTGGGTTCAGAATGAGTTCGTCCGGCGCTGACCACAATCAGTCTGTTCCAAGTACATTCCCGGCGTCAAATCCAAACAATCCACAATTAGTTTTCGCTACAGTGGTCACATCATTCCATGGTTTACATCCCATGCTATCAAGCAACCTTATTTGAACCTTATTTGCCAACTTTGTTGCCAAATCCATCATCGTTCTCTTCCTTGCTTGTCTAATGTTGATTTGTGGGCAGTTGGAAGGTACTCGATAGGTGTATGAGACCTGAGTAATCAAGAAATTTTATATGTCTAGAATGTAGCTATTTATCAGATTTGTGCCATCACTCAAGCCTGCATTTCTTGTGAGTTTTTCTGCTTCTCAGATCTTTTGTTGAATATTCAAGAAAATTCCAAGATACGATTTATAATGCCCTTGTAGCTTGCTACTACAGATACTTCTGAAGGATAGATTGATCATTATGTGAGCATGAGTTTCTGTATCATGATACTGCCTCAGAGTTTGAGCCCGCCAAGGATTATATTATGTCTCTCCTAGGAACCAAGAGGCCTAAATCAAGAATGACCAGGACCTATGCCACCTCTTCAGTAAAGTCTACCCTTTCTGAATTTGAAATTATAATCCAAGTTGACATAGAGTGATAGAATGGCATTTTAGCACATTAATCTTGCCAGAGGAGTCCAATCTTTCAATGCTATGTATGCGTATTGAAATATCCTAACTGCAATACTTTTGAAATTATAATCTCTTCAGATTCAAGTTACAAACAAGTTGTCATATCGCATCTCAAAGGTGCCAGCCAACCTTATTCTGGACAGTGGATTCTGGAGCTTGATCAGCCTCAGAGTTTGACTTACCAGGCAAAAATCATGACTTTTACGATGCCTCAACGAAAAGCTATAACAATCCATATAATAATAAATTATCAATCTAAGACCCGAAAAGTGTATATCGTACCAGCCCAAAACAATCTGAGTCTGGTTCACAAAAAGAGAACAGCGTCCATGGAAGATGGATGAAGGAATATTGGTATACAGATCAAGACAGGATCTAAGAGGACGTCAGAGGAGACCAAGACAACAAGTGGCCACATACTGCCAGTAGAACAACGGCAACAACGATAGCGAGGATCATTGTGAGGCATGCAGCTCTCCGACCTGCTTTGCGCTGGTATTCAGCGGCAGTAGTCAACTCTTCAGCTGCAGCCCCAGTATCGGCAGCAACGGAAGATATATTCAGCTCAATGTTGTCTGGGATAACATGTGAGTACAGCATTCATATCTACCTTACGTGGTACATACCAATCATGGTTCCTTGTTGGCTCACAAGTGTACCTAGATCCTGGAATATCTCAGCGAGTTCATGTATGCCCGTCTCAATTTCTCGAATCTCGGCTTCTCGCTCTTGGATCAATGATTCTTGATATGCAAGCTCATGGGGGGAAAGTTGACTCTGTAAAATTTGAGCTTGTCTTTGGTCCTGAGGAGAAGGTTCAGGCTCGTCGGCATCATGATATTCATCCTCAACCGCCAACTTCACACCTTGCACAACCGTCCTCTGCTTTTCTGCGCTTACTTGCTGTGCACGTTGGAAAGCTACGAGAGAAATTTGGAAATCGTGTGAGATTTTTTGGAGGGCTGTCTTTTGGTTCGGCTAATATTCCATGATATGAGAATTAGCGTCAAATTGACCGCTGTCGCCTGAAACAAACCAGTTTAGACTGAAGGTTTGAGAGCTGCTTTAAGTCCTCTGAGCCACGTTTCGCCATAGCACGAGTAGATTCTGTTAAATCGTGTCTAGAATAGTCCTCAGCACTTCAGAAAGGAATGGCAACGAGCGGGACGCACAAAGTCTTCCTCAAGTCCGCAGAATCCTTGAGTGTGCCAAGCTGATCTACCAACTTCAATATGCCCTGGACATTAGCATTCATCTTGAATTGCTGCAATGAAAGCGAGTGTTGGAGATTTCTAAAATCTGCATCTTCACGCGACACTGGTACAGACGACGATGAAGACCGTACGGCCTGACCTGACTCAATGTCCTGGAAGCTCATAATAGATTAGTAAAAACCCTGCGCTCGGCCTTCCTACACATGGTTACCATAAATGGATATAAGTACTCACGCAACAGACTACCGGACCGTGCCTGTTCATCTGCAGACATTGTAACGGACCGTCGTGTATTCTGAAGAGAGAATTTAAATTTGAAACAGACGTAGTCTCCAGCAAGACGATGCCCCTCAAACTCTTGACATTCTCACACTTACTGCTCTCAGTTTTTGGGTTATCCACGAGATTTCTCGCCTGTCAGGTTCAGAAAACTGAAAATGTGTCTCCGTTAACTGACTGTCCTCCGGGGACAATCTACGTGAACCAGGATCCTAATGATGGATTCGCTCACTTCCATCGAATTCAAGATGCACTGGAATCACTGTAGGACCTCTTCGTCTTCGAATAAGTGATAAACCATTGTGAAATATAATTAGACCGAGTAACACATCAGAAATCATCCTTGTTGGAGCAGGAGAATATCATGAGACGATCAATATAACCCGACAAGGTCCAATAACCCTCATCGGACAGCTCCCTGCCAGCGCAACACTCTCTCCAAATTCGTCATTTTACTCAGACCCGCCGTTCCCGAATAACCTAGTACAAGTGTGGGATGATAAGTTCACACAAAACGGGTTAGATGATGCAGAGTCTGCAGTGCTTCTGGTTGCACCATCTTTCAATGCTTCATTGATCGGTGCCGGACCGACAGGTGCCCCTTTGCAACCCCTTTTCGGCACCATTGACTTCAAAGCCTACAACATTGACTTTCAGAACCGTGCTGTAGGGCTAATGACTGCCTGAGCAGAGGTTTAACTGATGCCACATCTCAGGCCGATTTTGCCATCTCCCAGGCCTTAGTCACCGATATTTCCTATGCAAATGCGTCTTTCTATGGCTGTTCTTTCACGAGCTTTCAAGACACATGGTACACAGGTAGAAATGGAAGCACATATGTCGCTGACAGTGTAATCTACGGTCAAACAGACTGTGAGATTGTTATTTCACTTCCTTAATGCTCCAAATTGAAGTGATTTCAATTATCAGACCTCTTTGGATTTGGAACTGCGTAGGTTGATACCTAGGTAGAGTGCCTAATTCACAAATGCGGATATAGGTGGTTCGAAAAGGTGGTCCTGGCTAACAGAGCTTGCGGTGGAGGTATCGTAGCTTGGAAGGGAACTAATTTGACCGATGCTCCGGGCAACAGATACGGAGCCTACATCGCCAACTCAAGAATAATCAGGGTAGGGCTATAGTCATTCTCGCAGAAAGCCTTTGGTGACACCTCCGAAGTCCCCCGATGCTAACGAGACGACAGTAACAGATCAAAGGTGCTTCTTAGGTTTGTCCTATCTCACAGACATGTCGCAGAAGGTAAAGATACAGTAACCAGGGCGTCCTTGGAACGATCTGGCCACCACTGTTTTCTTGGATACCTTTATGGATAATAGCATTCGCCCAGCAGGATGGACACCATTCGATAGCGCCAGGTAAGCATCACGGGCATAGCTTAGCATGATTTAATTCGTCCCGTCAAAAGACCTGTCATAGCGAATACGACTTTTTATGCCGAGTTCAACTCCACAGGTCAGTCGGTTCCCGATACCATGATCTTTGTGCTGATTGTGGTGAGTAAAGGTCCGGGAGGCAACACTTCACAGCGCGTCCCAGAGGAGCATTTCCTCTCAGAAGAAGATGCCAGAAATTATACTATTGATGCTGTATTCCTGGGGCAGCCTGAATGGATTGACGTTGAATATCAGTTCTGATTACATTTTTGTTGTGCAGTTGAAATGTTGTATCACCTGACTTATGTGGCATATCACGTGGACAACCGCGTCCAGAGTTGAACTTGATACCTCGAGGCTTGTGTCAGAATCCAACTCAACTCAACTTTATATATATTTCCAATACCAAGCTCCTCTGATTTTTTAAATGGCTTCAGTGGGCTCTGTTACCCGCCAAATTGCTGCCCTCGAAATCTCAAACAAGAAGGGCAATTCCTCGTCTTCGTCTTCACTGAAATCCTCGATTTCCAAGCAGCCAGGTCAAGCAAATGTGAGCAAACTTCTCACAAAATTTGCGGCTCCAACGCTTCCTGCATCATCCTCCTATGGGAGTTCCAAACCTTTGCATCCCTCTTCATTACGAAACCCCACTCCGGGAACGATGAGCTCCAGCAAGACTGCAAGCACCATCTCAACTCAATCAAAGCAACAACCGATGGATATAGGACAGTATGATGGAGGCCTTGAGATAGAAAACGAGAAGCGTGGTGAACGTGTGTACGGAGAGGCAGCTGAAGATCTGGCTCTAGACTCGAGTATTTCAAGGTATCGTCTTGTACATCGACTCAGAGAAAAAACAATTCTAACCAATGATCAGAAGATCACCCACTCAAGAATGGAGTCTACATGAATTCGACATGGGCCGACCACTTGGTAAAGGCAAATTCGGTCGCGTCTATATGGTCCGCACGAAGCGCGAGCCTCACTACATTCTTGCCTTGAAAACCCTCTACAAATCTGAGATCGTTCAATCCAAAGTCGAGAAGCAGATCCGACGTGAAATTGAAATCCAACAAAACCTCCGCCATCCAAATGTTCTCCGTCTCTATGGATATTTCCATGACGAGAAACGTATATTTCTTATGCTTGAATTCGCTGGCAAGGGAGAGCTCTACAAACAGCTCAGCAAACATGGATGCTTTACCGAGAAACGAAGTGCCCGATACGTCGACCAGATGGCTGATGCGCTCATGTATCTCCACAGCAAACATGTCATTCACCGCGACATCAAACCAGAAAATCTCTTAATTGGAATCACTGGGGAGCTCAAGGTTGGTGATTTTGGTTGGAGTGTTCATGCACCAGGCAATCGCCGAACGACCTTGTGTGGTACTCTGGACTACTTGCCTCCCGAGATGGTCGAAGGCAAAGAACATACGGAAAAGGTCGATAACTGGGCCTTGGGCGTCTTGATGTATGAGTTCCTCATTGGAAAGCCACCGTTTGAAGATCGAAGTGGTGCCACCAGTGTGTGATCTCTATTTTTATCGTTCTACAACTGATTGAATAACTATCAGATACGTATCGCCGGATTGCGAAGGTTGATCTTCGTTTCCCATCGACCGTGTCGTCTGATGCCAAAGACCTGGTCGTCAAGGTATACGATCCTTCATCTTGCATGAATATGTTGAATTGACTCGCCAAATTAGCTCTTGCAATACGAACCTGACAAACGTCTCGCCTTTTCAGAAGTTCGAAAACATCCCTGGATTGTCAAATATCGACCGAGAGGAACTTCTGGGTGAAGAGCAATTTATCGCCGTTGTTATGTGATCTATATACAATGACCATAATTCTGAGTACTTTTGATCAATTGCCGTGCTCCTTGGACTAGACAAGTACTATATACCTTAATCTGTTGTTGTTTATAGAACATGTCTGTAACGGGAGAGCTTTGTACTTGTTCGCCTTATTCTAGTACTAGAAAGGTGGATGGATGCTACGATACACCTCAGGCCACACCGTTTGAACTCCAATGAGACTCACGGTATAACGCAACACAACTTTTGATCTCTCAAACAGCAGCTGTAGCACGATATCATATCGATGATACGAATAAAAACTGTGATCCACTCTCACACCCCTGAACCGGGCCCAACATTAGGGGTGTATCTACAGAAGGCATAAGGCCAGAGTAGAAAGAGGTGGGCAAAGTTTGCTAGTAGACAGCAGGGTGTCCGGAAGACGAGGCATGAGCTTTTTTTGTTTGAAGAAAGTACCTGTGAGGAAAAGGAGTGTATTGAAGCAGAGACTATGAGCGGACAGATGGGTACAAGTTCTGGATAAAGAATAAAGTCTAATGCTTTATTGAGAATGGATCTGTGTAACATCTTGAGAAACGAACTTCTGGGCCTGTTCAAGGAGGAGCAATACGTGGGCGAAATTAAAATCTCCGAGAGGTATTCTTCTGGCAGATGAAATGCCCGAATCCCAGGAGTGGTCATACGAGGAGTCTCCGTGTCTAGTATTAGCTTGTTGCAGAATTGAAATCCCGAATCCAAAAAATGTCTTGTGACCAGTTTCCTCAGTGTTGATGCAGTGACTGATAATCATCAATCTTCTGTTCGTCGATCATTAAAAGTGGATCTAAATCTCACCCTCCTTTGAGAACCTTCGATGACAACTAACATTCCTTCAGACTCACAGGCTACACTAGCAGGACATCTGGGACATCTCACCCAAGAACAAGAAGAGGCTTTTGATAAATTTAAGGAAAACTTGTTCAAAGCCAACCTCTATACTCCTCCAACGAACAGTCAGAGTGCGTCGCACGATGATGCAACCTTGTTGTAGGGCGCCCAATTTCTTCATCGAAGCTATATTTCTACTTCTAATGGCTGTCCTTAGACGCTTTCTGAGGGCCAGGAGTTGGCAATCCTACCCAGCACAGGAACAGTTCGAGAACGCCATGAATTGGCGGCTCAAACATAATGTGACTAATTTGTATGCCACGTTTGATTCGGAAGAATTTGAAAGTGCGAAGAGATTCTACCCCAGATGGACAGGTCGTCGAGATAAAGTATGTTGAGATACAAACTCATACTTACCAGCCTTTCTGAGGTGACGGAAGAAAGGACTCCCTCTTTACGTCTACCGATTAGCTTCTCTGAACCCAGTAGAAAAGGAATTATATGCCGTACCACCTGAAAGGCGATATCAGCGGATGTATGTCAGGCAGTTTTCCTCCTTCATCGATCTTTCTAATGTATCCAAAAAAGTATCGTTCTATACGAGCTCATGGCGAGGTTCAGTTTCGCACTCTGCACAGCACTTCCTCATCCTTCAAATTCTACACCAATATCATCTACGACATCTATCATAGATCTGGAAGGGGTTTCTCTTGGTTCTATGTGGAGACTCCGAAACCACTTACAGGAAGCATCTAAGTTAGCCACTGCGAACTATCCAGAGACTTTGGGTACAATTGTTGTCGTCAACTCGCCTGCATTTTTTCCGACTATATGGGGCTGGATCAAGGTATTCTTCGCAACTATTCCTGCTTTCCTTCTGACTTACGTCTCCCAGGGTTGGTTTGACGAGGGCACTCGAAATAAGGTATATGTTTTAGGGAAAGAACCCGGCCCCAAATTATTAGAGATCATTCATTCTGAGGATTTACCCAAGCCTTACGGCGGCACTCTCGGCTGGAAATTTGAGGACGAACCCAATCTAGATGCTGCATCACAACAGCTCATTGGAGAGATGCCCAAGGGTCCAGTCATCTTTGAACACGGACAGGTCAGAAAACCAGTCATCATAGAGCGAGCAACACAAAACTAGTTTTATTACATACAGTATTGACTCTTTCAAATTATTGCTTCGGTACAGTCTACATTTTACTCTAGGATGACAACGTTAGTTAAAGAAGCCGGGTCAAGTACAAAGCCGGTGATGAGTATGTGAGATGATTTGATGGGATCCGTAGCAAGCACTTAAACAAAGTCCAATTCGTCATCAAGTTCGGCAGTGACGCCATCTTCATTCCATATATCAAGGAACTGCAAGCCTACATCAGTTCAGATCCAGGGTCTGGAAATGAACGGAGCTTACTCTAGCCTTTTGTAGTCTTAGGTCTTCCGTGGTCAACATAGGAGCAGTCGCAAATGGCAAACGAGCCCACGAGATGGGAGCATCAATGCGTCTTACTACAGCCTTATCTCCGGCGGCAGTCTTTTTGCGAAGATCCACCTTGTTGATTTTCCTGTTGGGAGTAAGTAATGTCTGAAGATGAGGCAAAGGTAACACACATTTCACTGAGAGAATAGAGTGACTTGAGATGCGCCTTCAGCAACATCACCATGGCTATAATCACGCTTGTTCGCATGAGAGGGAGCCTGTCTAGGCTATCTTCATCAACAGCCGCAAGAACAGCTGGTGTCACTTGTGATGTAGTTGATGTAACGACATCCATACCATTCTCCTGCATTTTTTCAGCATAAATATATCTCAGTATCAAAGACGACATACAGCTTGCAGGTCGATCTGAGGTGATCGCGAGGAGGATTCTGGCACAGCAGGATGCAATGGCTCATGAAGCTGGCGCAATAGATGCGATGGCGAGACCATTTCAAGCAGCTGCATACCAGTTGTTGATAAAACCGCAGTGAGGCACTGGATGACAGTGACAACCTCCTCATGAGTCTTGTAATCAAGGCATGCAAAGTTCTCAGCCATGTAACGAGTAAAGTCGACATCATCCTATCGTACCAATCAACCAACACATTCAAACACAGAATCATGTCTGAACCTACCTGTGACGACTTATAGCTCTGATTATCCTGAAACACTTTTACCAAAGCCCTAAGGAACTCCTGGCGAGATGTACGCTTCTCCCTCACTAGCGAATACCACCCTTGTAATAAAGCAACAGGGGCATGATCAACGCGATAACCTTGGGCCAATCCAGCAGCAATTTTCTTTTGATAGTCAAAAGATGCCCTAGCACTGACAATATACCGAGTATTCAGCAACGATGCATGTTTTCCTTGCAGCATCGCATGTAAAGCGGCAGCACGACGACTCAGGTCGGTGACAGGACTAGTTTCGAGAGCAATGATGACTGGGAACGATTGAAGAGGGTGGGCTAGGCCTTGTTTAATCGTAAAGCTCAAAACGTCAACAGCAGCAGATTGATTGGGTGAGTCAGGTGTAAGTGCTGCCTCTAGCACATGATCAAGATATCGCTGAACAATAGCAGAACTCACGCTAGAAAGTTAAGTCAGGACTAGGCGGTCCTTTGCTGGCAGCCTGGACTTACCCAGAATCGGCAAAGCCATCCGTGTTTCCCACCAACTCGTCCATGTTGACGTCGCTTTGCTGATCTGGGTTTGATTTAGAGGTCTCTGCCATAACAAATCATGGAACCTTGCACTAAACACATGAATTTTGATAACTCACCCTTGAGTCGTGCTGAATGTTTCTCAGACTCAGACACCAAGAATTCCTGCATGATCTTAAGCAGACGACCCTTCCCATCCTCCTCGGGCGAAGTAAAAATGTCATCCATGATGCTAGCTGAGCGTGGCTTAGTCATTAATGTGGGCTGAGCTCGAAATAGGAAACCTTGAGAGGGAGTGATGAGTCCAATCTACTGACAGAGACAGGCAGGAACATACCGAGGCATTGAAGGATTCGACCCCGTATCATAGCTTGATCAGGATATTTTTCATATAACTGCAACAAACTGCCATAAATGTATTCTATAATTGAGTCCTATTTTTTGTTCAATCTACTAAACTTGGGAACGAGAAAATTGACCCACCTCAGAAATGGAATCAATATCTTGGGCAAGGCCTAAGCGGACACAATATCAATTTAAATCTTTCATTCTGGTGATGATCTCATCATACGCACCTTCGACCTCTGTCCTTAAACGGTCAAAGTTGCAATACTCTCCAAGCAGGGCGACTATGAAAATCACGATAAGCAATGTTCTTATATCATTTGGCTCCATCTGACTAGTTGCAGGTCGATTGATATTTTGCTGCAAACGAGCTACAACATCAAAGTCAGTTCACCAATCCATTTGGGACAGAGATGTTCAGATGTACCGTTGCACGACTTCAGCAGGTTGACCAAACGACCAAAATCCTTCGTCAGATGTTCTACAACGACACACATACATCTGACAGCTTCTTGCAAAATTTGGACGCCACCATTTCCAGAAGGTTTGATGATCATGGGCTGCAAAGCCAGCTGTAAGTCCTGTCCAAATTTGGCTGCTGTCATTGGCATATGTGGTATTGAGACACGAAAAATCTTCAACAAATAATCTATTGTCGCTAGCTCCTCAGTCTGTGATTGATTCTGGAAGTCAGAGTGCAATTCTCCCGAGGGCAGGAAACCGCATACTGTAGAAGACGTGTTTTTGAGGTAGGGTAACAAGGTTGATGCGTTCGTTCCAGAGAGTACAGGCGGGTACGCCGAAGCAAAAAGATAGATGGTCCTGATACAATTTACTACGGTCTGTGCATAGCCATGAGCATCATAAATCTGGACGAGAAAAAAACGCACGAAACCAGGCATATCCGTAGCATCCACCAACCCGTCAATCAATGTTCCACAAATCTCCTCGTACTTCGTGTGCAACACTGCGATCTCATTTCCACTCTCACCTTTCTCTGCCATAATCTTATGCAACAAGTCCTCCAAGGGCGATTGTCGGTCCTTGAACTGGGCCGCAGTGCCCATGATCACCGTGACTTTGTCCATGATTGCATTCCTGTCATGAGTTGACGACTGGCCATTGTTATATGAAATACCCAAACGATTTCGAGTGTTAATTGTGGATGCTTGGGATGTACTAGGAAACCAGAGTTCCTCAATGGTCTTCGTGGCTAGCTCTTTAATAGTATCATCTTCATCCATCATTCTACAGACCATGCGAACGGCGATATCGGTTTTGCGACGGGTGTCTGAAGTGACAGTATAGAACGACTTCAAGAGTTTGATCACACGTTTGCGAACACTAAGACCAGTATCCTGAGATTATGACCCATCAATTCCAGAAAAACGGTGGATTGGAGATAAGAATGCACTTACAGCCATGCGATCCGCAATCTTCTGATAATAGTCCCCAGCAACTTCCGGTGAATCAATCATATACTTTCCGATCAACTCAACAGCAGCATCCCGAACAGCAGGCGAATTATCTAGAAGATGACTCTCGATACCACGACGAACAACAGGCTAGGCACACCGGTGATCACAAATCAGCAACGAGCATGAGTAAAGTGGAAAAGCATACCATAGCCAAAACGGTAGGGTCACTTGTAACAATCTGTCCGAGCGCTTTCAATGCCTTGGTCCTCATGAAGATGACAGACGCATTCAGCGCCACGACGATCGTAGTCAAGATCGGATTGAATGAACTTCGCATATTCTGTAGCGTACCAATCTCTTCGCTCAATTTATCGATCCTATCGGCTTCCTCTTGTGATCTGAAACAAATGATTCCACATGATATGAGGAAAACATAAGGAAGATGAGATCAACATACCCGGTGTTGAAAACATCAGTTGGAGGATCCTTCCACACGTCTCTCAGCGCTCCCCGTATTTTCTTTGCAAACACTCGCAACGTCTCGGCATCCTTCATTTTGAGATCATCGGCCTCTTCAGGATTCTCGATCCACTTTTGCAGTTGCTGCAAAGCAGTAGCAAGTTCTTGTCCCAGCATGGCAGCCGACAGTTCTCTCGCACTCTACATGATACAACATAATACAACCAACAAAGGGTCAGGATACAGACAAAGAGAAACCAAGCGGACACTGACATCGTAGGCCTGGTCCTCCGACGACCTCTTGACCAGGTGTGTTGCAATATCCCGATGTGTTCTGAGCAGCCGATCGAACGCCTTTATGTCCTGACTGTTTAGAATCTAGGACATCCACTGTCAGCACTTAAAGGGCTACATAGAGATGCTCACCTCATCCATGGATGCCAAGGACCTGGTTTTTATTTCTTCCTGGTCATTCTTTGTCTGGTACTTCAAGATAGCAGTCCTGATCCTCGCAGCAATGACACCAAGATGATCCAATGCCATCATTTTGGCGGCGCTATTTGAATCGGTTTGACTGTTGGCATGCTTGTCGTCCAATGCATTGATCTAACAGGTTGCCGGCATGAGCAATCGAACACTTGTAGTGATCAAGTCAAGAAACATGTACCATATACTTGCAAATCATCGTCAACAGCACACCTGCTGCAGGCCATTCCGGCCAAAATAGCACGGCAAGTAAATCCCCAATCAAGTTGTCAAAGATCGCACGATACTCTGCCTCGTTGGAATTTTTTGTCACTTTGCCTTTACCAGAACGCTTTGTCAAAAAACTGATGATAGTTCGGGCAGCCTGCATTGCCGCATCCAGACCTCCTTTGTAAAGGACAATTTCCTGGACAAATGAATAGCCATTCGATCGTGTATCTCATTTGTAGGACAAGTAACATACCTCTTGGTCATTTTCATCTAACAGTGACTCTTGTACTTGTCGATTTTCTGAAAAACTCTCTTGTCGCTTCAATGTCATTTGGTTTTGTCTGTTCTTCTCAATCTTTCTTGCCTTCAGCCGCACATCATGAGCCGAGGTTTGCAC
>Ga0153950_1000749_pt1 | contig 14500 bp, 13 predicted proteins | sample TSNJ034MetaG_FD_104737 | JGI IMG/M metagenome (GOLD analysis project Ga0153950, IMG submission 104737) | Attine ant fungus gardens microbial communities from New Jersey, USA - TSNJ034 MetaG | ecosystem: Host-associated > Fungi > Mycelium > Unclassified | place: USA: New Jersey, Wharton State...
CAGATATATTCGTTTAGCTAATATCAAAACAAACAATAATCTTCGGGATTTCTATTACCGTGACATTGTTCTGGGTGAGCAAAGCGAGGCTGTATATGAACCCACCAACAACTATGAAATCGCTCTTGCATTCAGAGAGGCAGGTGAGTTGAGTGGCTCGTAATACTCCGCCGTAGGTCTGGAGTGGTTACTATTCAGTGCCTACAAAACTCAAATAATGTAAAAATGGATTAGAACAAGCAAAGAGATTAGTTTTAGTCCATTTTTGCATCTATTCATAACGCGTACACATTCATAAACTGGTTTTTAACTTTTTGTGCAAATAGTAGAAATTTTTTTTTTAGAATTCTCTTGGATTTGCTGGTTTTTGTTAGTTATCCACTTAAACCTCCGTGTATAAAATGTTATCCTGCATAACCACCTTCATCTCCTTAGCCATTGTGGGTAACTGCTTTGAAAACTCTGATTTTATCTGCATTTCGCGTTCTTTTTCTCCTGTTTTCCACCATCATTTTGACGAACCATCAACTATGTAACATTCGCTTTATTTCTGATATCCGATTATAATATAGATAAATAATAAAGATAAACAATACAGGATATCTCCCTGTATCTGTTAACAGCGGATTTTAAAGCTAAACTACCCATGGATACAGAATAACAACTATTTTGGACAGACCAAAAGAGAGGAGCCGCAAATGCTGGACATAGATCCAATTAAACCTGAAAATTTCTACAAAAGCGATATAGAGAAGACTAAATTGAACTGGTTCTGTTATGAGTATGCATACTGCTTTTATTCAAAGCTGCGGGAAGACTCCGGACTAAAAAAATACAGGGAATGCCACACGCAGGAAGATATCACTGCTTTCAGTGTGCATTTTTCAAAAGCAATGAAACAAAGCATCCACGACAAATTAAACGGGCAGACGTCCAGTGTTATTTTTGATGAGAATTACGTACATGTTTTTTATCCAAAAAGTACACACAAGCAGACGAAACTGCTGCTGGCTGCAGCTGCCAAGGCATGGGACGAACACTTATCTGTGTGTGAGGTCTGCCCAACCCGCTGTATCAGTGAGCGGTATCAATATTGTGTCATGTTTGACAACATGGAAAAGGAAGGATTCCCTTTTTAAATGGCTCTGCCTTTTAAAGTGGAATGGGACAGGCATATCGTATGGTGATGACAAAGGAACTCCTGAACAAACAGAATAAGGATCTGCGTATCAGGTTGGATAACCATCAAATCAAAGCTGAAATGCGCCAAAGCGAGCTGCAGGAAGAAATCAACATCCTGAGAGATATGCTGTCTGCCAGAGACAGGGACGTTGCGATGCTTGGACGGGAGATCGCAGCTTTGAATGTTTCCAATGCGGAATTTCAAGAGGAGAATGCCCGGTTAAGCCATGAACTTGCGCAGAAAACAGAAGAGTTTTGCAAAGCATGCACAGAAATCTCCAGGCTGAAAGGTATCATCAATAAAGATTCCGGCAACTCATCGAAACCACCAGGTAAGGATGGCTTTAAAAGGGTGCTAAATTCCCGTGAAAAAAGCGGCCGACACAAAGGCGGACAGATTGGACATCCCGGTCACCGCCTGGCTTTGCCGGAAAACATAGAGGAACTTGTGGAAAAAGGCAGTGTAAAAAAACAAGTGATTGATTATACGGATGGAAGTGACGAATACATCTCCCGCTATGTAATTGATGTTGAAGTAATTACAACACTAACAGAATACCGGTTTGCAACGGATGCTATACTGCCGGAGCATTTATATAATGAAGTGAGTTACGGGAATCAACTTAAAGCCATGAGTGTTCTCTTTATTAATGAGGGAATTGTAGCGGAAAAACGGCTTTCAGATATGATAAGCGGCCTGACACAAGGGACAGTAACCATATCCCCTGCAACAATAGAAAGGTTCCAGAGCGTTTTTGCCCAGAGATTAGAAGAAAGCGGAACCCTGGAATCAATAAAAAAGGATCTGTTAAACGGAGAAGTTATGCATACAGATGATACTCCGATGCGTTGCATGGAAAAAGTAGAATACCTTGAAGGTGGGGAGGAGAAAATAATAAGAGCAGAAAAAGGGAGTTTCCAGGCAACCATCCGTACCCACAGCAACGAGCGTTCAACCATATATACGGTAAATCCGAAAAAGGATGGGGAAGGAGCAGAGCGGGATGGCATCCTGCCTGGTTTTTTTGGCATACTAAGCCATGACCATGAAAGCAAGTTTTATCACTACGGAACCAGACACGCCACATGTGGGGAGCATCTTCTGCGTGAGTTAAAAGGGCTTCGGGATTTATCAAAAATCCCTTGGGCAGAAAAAATGAGAAAATTCATATCCGGAATGAACAGGCATAAGAACAATGATTTGGAAGCCGGGAAAACAGAGTGTTCTAAAGAACTGCTGCTGCATTATGAACAAGAGTACGACCGTTTGTTGGAAAGTGGGTATATCGATTTTAGTCCTATGGTAAAAGGCGACCTCGGCTTTGATGAATTCAGAAGGATGCTAAATAGATTGTTAAATCACAAAGACAACTATTTACTATTTATTCGTGATTATAAGGCACCATTTACAAATAATTTGGCGGAAAGAGATCTGAGGGCCGAAAAGACAAAAGAAAAAGTTTCGCTCTTATTCCAAAGTTTCCACTTTAAAAAAGCGAAAGAAAGATATTTTCACAGCCATTACAGGAGTGTTTGAAGGAGAGAATGTTTTACAATAGTATTAATTTAGGAAAACTCAAGGCATGTTCTTACTTACGAACATGCCTTAAATTTATTTTCGTTTGTAGAAGCACTGAACAGTAACGGTTACCCGCATCCCTCTTGCAATATTTGTAGAATTTTGCTTGTAAAAACTTCGTTTCTGCGATATAATAGACAAGAAATCATTTCCATGAGGAGATATCTGATATGAATGGAATGACAACAAAAGAAGCGGCGGAAAAATGGGGCATTACCCCACGGCAGGTGCAGCTATTGTGTGCGAATGGACGCATACCCGGCGCTGTTCGGTTTGGTCATGCCTGGGTTATTCCCGCCGATGCGGCAAAGCCCAAAGACGGGCGAAGCGGAAAGAATGATAACGAAGGAGCACACGCATGATTACAGGCGAGCTTAAAAATAAAGTTGATAAACTGTGGGAAATGTTTTGGACGGGTGGGCTGACTAATCCGCTGGATATAATTGAGCAAATTACATACTTGATGTTCGTCCGCGACCTTGACCAGACCGACAACACCCGACAAAAGGAAAGCGGTATGCTGGGCATTCCGTACACCAGCATGTTTGCGGGTAAGGAGCATCTGAAATGGTCTGTGCTGCGGGACAAGCCCTCTGAGATGATGTACCAGACTATGCAGGCTGAAGTGTTCCCTTTCATAAAAGAGTTAAATGGAACCAGCGGCACCTATGCCAAATATATGGCTGACGCGATTTTCAAGGTGGCTACGCCTCAGCTTTTGGAGAAAATCATCACCTCGCTGGATGATATGTACACCTACATCGACAAGTTGCCGGACAAACAGGACGCACGGGGCGATTTATATGAATATATGCTGTCTAAGCTCTCAACGGCGGGTACTAACGGTCAGTTCCGCACACCGCGCCACATCATCCGCATGATGGTAGAACTTCTTGATTTACAACCCGGTGATACAATTTGCGACCCGGCCTGCGGCACCAGTGGTTTTTTGGTATCTGCGGGCGAATACCTGAAAGAGCATTATCTCAACGAGATTTTCTATGATAAGAACGCCAAAGCCCATTACGATAGTGCCATGTTCACCGGCTACGACATGGATCGCACCATGCTGCGCATCGGGGCGATGAACATGATGACCCATGGCATCCAAAATCCCAATATCGCGTACAGGGATAGTCTGTCCGACCAGAACACCGATACGGGTAAATACACCAAGATACTGGCTAACCCCCCGTTTAAGGGCAGCTTGGATTATGACATCGTATCTACCGACCTTTTGAAAATGACTAAGACCAAAAAGACCGAGCTGCTGTTTCTGGCGTTGTTTCTCAGGATGCTGAAAAATGGCGGGCGCTGTGCGTCCATTGTGCCGGACGGTGTGCTGTTCGGTTCTTCCAAGGCGCACAAGGACATCCGCAGGGAGATTGTTGAGAATCACCGGCTGGAGGCCATCATCTCCATGCCCTCCGGCGTGTTCAAGCCTTACGCCGGGGTGAGCACCGCCGTGATCGTGTTTACTAAAACAGGCGCGGGCGGCACAGATAAGGTGTGGTTTTATGATATGCAAAGTGACGGCTACAGCTTGGACGACAAGCGCACCGCATTAGGCAGCAGCGACATCCCGGATATTGTTAGCCGTTTCCGTGCGCTGGATCAGGAAGAAAGCCGCGAGCGTACTGAGCAGAGTTTCCTTGTGCCTAAGGATGAGATTATGGGCAACGACTATGACCTTTCCATCAACAAGTACAAACAGAGCGCCTATGTCGAGGAGGAGTACCCCCACCCGCTGGAGATTATGGCCGAGATTAACGAGCTGGAAATGGAGATAACCGCCGGTCTCGCGGAACTGGAGGCGGTGCTACGTGGGTAAGTGGGATTATTCAACAGTTGGGGAGATCAACAATTATAAAGGGAAATCTATCAATCCTCTGAATACACCTGAGACAACATATGAATTGTACAGTGTCCCAAGTTGGGATAACAATTATCCAGAGATAATCACTGGTTCAGAGGTAGGTTCAACCAAGCAGGTAGTTGAAAAAGGCGATGTGTTATTATGTAAAATCAATCCGCGCATTAACAGAGTATGGGTAGTTGAGCAATACACAGAATTGCCCTTGATTGCTTCCTCGGAATGGATAATTGTGAGAAGCAAGAATGTTGATAGTCGATTCTTAGAAAAATACTTTCAATCACCAATATTTCGGGATATGATGGTTTCTGAGCAATCAGGAATTGGTGGTTCGTTAACGCGTGCACAGCCCAAAAGAGTAAGTGCATATCCAGTTCCTCTCCCGCCCCTACTCGTCCAACAGCAAATCGCCGATGTGCTTGACCGCGCCAGCGCCCTCATCGAAAAGCGCAAGGCGCAGATAGAAAAGCTGGATTTGCTTGTCAAGTCGCAGTTTATCGAGATGTTTGTAACAGCAGCAGAAGCGAAAACATGGAAAACTGTTACGATGCAGTGTGTGTCAACTGACATGCGGACTGGTCCATTTGGTAGCGCCTTACTTCACGACGAATTTGTTAATGAGGGCATTTTTGTTTTAGGTATTGACAATGCAGTTGAAAACAAATTTTCGTACAACCGCATGAGGTATATAACTGAGAGAAAATATCAACAGCTTAAACGCTACACGGTGAAACCGTTGGATGTGATAATTACAATAATGGGCACAATTGGACGATCCGCTGTTATACCGCTTGATATGCCAAAAGCAATTAACACCAAGCATCTCGCATGTTTAACTATTGACCACAATATAGCGAACCCATTTTTCATTTCAGCCACCTTTCAAACGCACCCTGGTATACGGCAACAACTTCATGCGCAAACAAAGGGAGCAATCATGGATGGGCTCAACCTGACAATTATCAAGAGATTGAGTTTCAGTTTGCCACCTCTCACTCTCCAAAACGACTTCGCGGCCTTTATGGAGCAAGTTGATGCGCAAAAATCCCTGCTCCAAAAGAGTCTTATAAAACTGGAGCAAAACTATAAATCGCTGATGCAGAAGTGCTTTAATGGGGAGGTGTTTTAATGTTTTCTGGCATTTATTTCGGCGGATACAAAAGCTTTTCTGTAAGTAATGAAAACCCTCTCTGCGATTTAAAGCACGTTAACGTAATTATTGGCAGGAATAACAGCGGGAAATCAAGTGTTTTGGATGTAGTTGGCTGTGCACATGATGCAATGCTTTATGCTGTCTCTAAATCAAGGCTATCAATGATTGAGGTTGATGTGCTAATTGAAGAGCATAATACGCAGCAGGCGTTTAGCGGCTATTCATCCATAGGAGGGTTTAGAAGTCCGAAAGCCTTTACTGACAAGTATGAAGGCACACCCTTAAGACTCACTTTAGGTTTTGAAAAGTCATCATATAGCGAAAAATATAGTTGGAAATATGCATGTTCTACCAATCAATCAAATGAAGATTTTCTGAGTGTATCATCAAATCAATTATTTACAAGGATAGCACAAGCAGTGACTCCAAATGATGCTACATTCAGAAGACTATCTGCTGAAAGAAATATTTTTCCTGAAGAGGAATCAGAAGCGGAATCCCTTGATATGTACGGCAACGGGGCGAGTAATGTCATTCGAAAGTTTATAAATCATAGCGGTTATGATGAAAGTTTTATTGAGAAAAAACTCTTAGATGCCCTTAATGTGATTATGTACCTTGAAGCTAAGTTCCAGAGCATCAGAGTGCAGCAGATAGAAAAGGATAAAGAGTTATTGTGGGAAGTATTTCTGCAAGAAGAAGGCTGCGACAGATTTGCACTTTCTCAGTCTGGAAGTGGATTGAAAACCATAATACTACTCATTCTTAATCTTCTTGTGATACCGCAGACGAAAGAGTACAAGGATAAGAAAATTACATATGGGTTTGAAGAACTGGAAAACAATCTTCATCCCTCAATGCAACGTAGAGTATTTGACTATATCTACAATTATGCTGTAGGAAATAACATTTGCATCTTCCTTACAACACATTCACACGTTGCAATAAATGCCTTTTTTGATAAAGAAGACGCTGCAATATATCATGTTGTCAAAGAAAACAATACATCGGTCATCAAGAAAATTGACAACTATATTGATAAGATTGAGATTTTAGATGACCTTGATGTAAAGGCGAGCGATTTATTACAATCAAATGGCATCATCTGGGTCGAAGGTCCTTCCGATAGAATCTATATCAAGCGCTGGCTTGAAGTGTTTTGTGAGTGTAGATTTGAAGAAGGTATGCACTATCAATTCATGTACTATGGCGGGAGAATACTTTCCCATTATTCTGCCGAAGAAACCGAGGGCTTAATCAATATATTAACGACAAACCGCAATGCAGCTATAATTATGGATAGTGACAAGAAAAACCGTGCGACTTCTTTAAATGAGACTAAAAAGAGGATTATTCTTGAATTTGAGAAATACAGTATGTTTTCTTGGCATACAAAGGGCAAGGAAATTGAAAACTATATTTCTGTTGAAGCTATAAATGAAGCGTTAGGATGTGCATTGCAAAGGCAATGTATGCAGTATGAAAGTTTTCCTGAATATATAAAGAATAAGTTTAAAAGATTCAGCAGTCAAAAAGTGAAGTTTGCCAATGAAGTAAAAGATTTTATAACCGCTGATAACTCCAAATCCATTCTTGATTTAGAAAAACAAGTAAAACAATTATACGCTCAAATAGAAATCTGGAACAAGTAGAATATGGGGTGACCGCTATGCGCACCAACTTTGATTTTCTAACAAAAGACCCTCAATTTGAACCCTTTGCCGAGGCCGCTGTCTCGGCTGAGCGCGTGCTGCCTATTTCGCCAGCGCTCTGTGCCACGGCTTGCCGGACAGCGCTGGAGTTTGCGGTCAAGTGGGTTTATAGCGTGGACGGTTCACTCGTAAAGCCGTATGAGGACAAGCTGGTCACCCTCATCAGTACCGAGGATTTTAAAGACCTGATTCCTTCTGGCATGATTGCAAAGCTTGATTATCTGCGCCGCATAGGCAATAACGCCGCCCACAACCCCAAGGGAGTAACCCACGACCAGGCGCTGTTGGCGCTGCAAAATCTGCATAGTTTTCTGGACTTCGTTGCCTACTGTTACGGCGTGGATTACACCGAAATGCCCTTTGATAAGTCCCTGTTGGAGCAAAAGCCGGAGCCGGTGGCTGTTGTCGCACCGCCCGCCGTCGAGGAAGTGGACTTCAAGACGCTGCTGGACGAAAACTTCTCCAAGCGGGAAAAACTCACCGCCAAGCGTGTGGCGCAGCTTAAACAAGGTTACACCGTTAAGCCTATGGACATGACCGAGGCACAGACCCGCAAAGCATATATAGATGTGATGTTGCAGGATGCGGGCTGGCATCGCGGGCCAAACTGGGTGGATGAATACCCCATCGACGAGATGCCCAACAAATCTGGCAAGGGTGCTGCGGACTATGTGCTTCTTGGCGATAACGGCCTGCCTTTGGCGGTTGTCGAAGCCAAGCGCACCAGCGTCAACGTGGAAAAGGGCCGACAGCAAGCGGTGTTGTATGCCGATTTTCTGGAGAAAAAACATGGCCAGCGCTCGATTATTTTCATGACCAACGGCTATGAGACCCAAATTTGGGATGATAAGCATTATCCTGAGCGGCAGGTATCGGGCATTTTTTCCAAACGAGACCTCGAAAAAGAGTTCAATATTCTAAAAGACCGCGCACCTTTGAAAGCCGTGCGGGTAAATGATGACATATCCAATCGCTATTATCAGAAAGAAGCGATACAGGCGGTGTGTGATGCCTTTGGCGAGCGCAACCGCCGCAAGGCACTGCTGGTGATGGCGACCGGCAGCGGCAAGACCAGAACGGTAATTTCTCTGGCCGATGTACTCATCCGCCATGGCTGGGTGAAAAACCTTTTATTTCTGGCTGACCGCAATGCGCTGGTAACACAAGCAAAACGCGCCTTTCACAACCTGATGCCCAACCTTTCTCTTTGTAACCTCACCGAGGGTAAGGAGGAAGCCAATGCGCGTGCAGTATTCTCCACATATCAGACAATGATGAACTGCATTGACGCCACCCGTGACGAAAAGGGCGACCGGCTGTTTACACCGGGTCACTTTGATTTGATTATCGTAGATGAGGCGCATCGCAGTATCTATAACAAATACAAGGATATATTTACCTACTTTGATGCGCTGTTGGTAGGCTTGACCGCTACGCCCAAAGATGAGATAGATAAGAACACCTATGGCATTTTTGACTTGGAAAGTGGCGTGCCCACCTATGGGTATGAGCTTTCGCAGGCGGTGCGAGATGGGTATCTGGTGGACTTTATTTCTATTGAAACAGCGCTCAAGTTTATGACCCAAGGCATTGCCTACGATGAACTCTCTCCCGAAGAACAGGAGGAGTACGAAAACACCTTTGCCGATGTGGACGGCAACCTGCCCGCCGCTATCGATTCAAGTGCCCTTAACGAGTGGATATTCAACGCGGATACTATCAAAAAGGCGCTTAATACCCTGATGACCCACGGCCAGCGTGTGGATTTTGGCGAGAAGATCGGCAAGACTATCATCTTTGCAAAGAACCACAACCATGCCGAAAAGATACTGGCGGTGTGGAATCAAGAGTATCCCGACTATCCCGTCCACTATGCGCGGGTGATTGACAACTACACCAACTACGCCCAAAGCCTGATTGATCACTTTTCCGACAAAAGCAAACTGCCGCAGATCGCCATCTCGGTGGACATGCTGGACACAGGCATCGACGTGCCGGAAATCCTCAACCTTGTATTCTTCAAAAAGGTGATGAGCCGCGCGAAGTTTTGGCAGATGATTGGGCGCGGAACCCGTATTTGCGAGGGGTTGTTGGACGGCAAGGACAAAGAGCAGTTTTATATATTTGACCTGTGTGGAAATTTTGAGTTTTTTCGCCTACATGCAAAGGGACGTGAGGCTGGAACGGTAGCTACCTTGCAAGAGCGCACCTTCAACACCAAGGTGGAGATGGTATATAAATTGCAGGAGCTTACGTTTCAAACTGACGCTCTGCAAACTTACCGCAAGGAGCTTGTGAAGGATTTGATGGCGCAGGTTAAGGCGCTGCCGAGGGACAATTTCGCCGTGAAACAGCATCTGCGCGTCATTGACAAATATCAGAGCGAGAGCGACTTTGAAACCCTAACCTACGAAAATACGCTTCAAATCGCCGAACATATTGCGCCCTTGGTGTTACCTTCTGGTGACGATACTTCCGCTGTACTATTCGATCAGCTCATTTACCAGATAGAGCTTGCCATGCTGGCCGAAAAGAGCTATAAGAGGGCAAAAAATGATGTGCTGCACAAAGCGGATGAGCTTTCGAAATACGGCACAATCCCCGCCATCGTCCAGCAGAAGGATTTGCTGGAACAAATACTACATAACGACTTTTTGGAGCGGGCGGGGATTGCGGATTATGAGGACATCCGCATCAATCTGCGTGATTTGATAAAGTTTATCCCTGAAAATGACCGGGCGCGGTACGACACCGACTTTACGGACGATATCCTTTCCATTGAATGGAAGGAATCCCAATTAGACAACGATGACTTGGCCAACTATAAGAAGAAGGTCAATTACTATATCCTCGAGCACCAGAGCATTCCAGCCATTGCCAAGCTCAAAGGCAACGAGCCGCTGACTTCGGAGGATGTGCGGTCATTAGAAAATATCCTTTGGAATGAACTTGGTACCAAAGAACAGTATGACGCGCAATATGGAAAAACCCCGCTGGGCGAACTGGTGCGCTCCATCATCGGCCTTGACCATAAGGCGGCAAACGAGGCGTTTTCCAGCTTTTTGAATGATGCGGAGCTGGACAGCAGGCAGATGCATTTTGTCCGGCAGATTGTGAATTATTTCGTGAAAAACGGCATGATGAAGGATTTGTCGGTATTGCAGGAAAGCCCTTTCACAGATCAGGGCAGCATCAGCGAGCTATTTGATGATGTAGCTGTGTTTATGGATTTGCGGTCTGTGATTGAGCGCATTAACCAAAACGCGATGGTTGCGTAAAAACCGTCCTTTAGGAAGGAGAGATTATAACATGGCGAGTGTTCAAGAATTTGTTAGAGAATATGTAAGGGCCGTTTCCCAAGGTTATGCGGCTGTTTTTGCTGGTGCAGGATTATCACGCAGTTCAGGTTATACGAATTGGAAGGAATTAATGCGGCCTTTAGCAGAAGAAATTGGCTTGAAAGTGGAAAAAGAATATGATTTGGTTGCTATAGCTCAGTATTATCGAAATGAACGAGGTACAAGGTCTTCAATAAATCAAAAGATACTGAATGAATTTACTAAAGATGCGATACCGAATGAAAATATAGATATACTTACGAGCTTGCCGATTATTACATATTGGACGACAAACTATGATGAATTACTAGAAGCGTCATTAAAAAACAATAATCGAAAAGCAGATGTAAAAATCTCGCAGGAATCTTTAGCTGATAATATTTACGACAGAGATGCTGTAGTTTACAAAATGCATGGGGATGTCAGATGCCCTGCTAATGCTGTATTAACTAAAGACGATTATGAAATTTATGGGAGTGAGCGCCCTTTATTTAGAACTGCACTGCAAGCTGATTTAATATCCAAGACATTTCTGTTTATCGGCTTTAGTTTTGAGGATCCAAATTTGGATTATATCCTTAGCCAAATACGTGTATTGTTAGGAGAATCAACCCGAGATCATTATTGCTTTTTTGAAAAGGTAAAACAACAGGATAGTGAAAGCCAGTCAGATTATTTATACAGTGTTGCAAAACAAGAACTGCGTATAAAAGATTTGCGAAGATATGGCATTCAAGCCATTCTACTTGATAGTTACAGTGAGATAACAGGTATATTAAAGAAAATCGAACAAGGTTACCTTTTGAAAAACACTTTTATTTCTGGCAGTTTAGCTGCGTGCGAATCACCTTGGGATGACAACTGTGTGGCTCTTTTCACACATGGGTTAGCGAAAGAACTGGTCAACTGTGATTATCGCATAATCTCTGGTTTTGGATTGGGCATTGGTTCAACTATAATTAATGGTGCTTTGGAAGAAATAATGCAGAGCAAGTACAAGCATGTTGATGAACACTTATGCCTACGGCCTTTCCCACAGATGATGTCAGGGAAAACGCCTCGTGATCAACTTTGGAATGATTACCGTGAAGATATGATTGCTCAAGCTGGGGTTGCCATTTTTATCTTTGGTAACAAAAAGGTTAATGATGAAATTCAAATTGCTGATGGCATGCTTAAAGAATTTGAAATTGCAAAGCGTATGGGCAAAATCATTATACCGGTTGGAAGTACAGGAGGGGCGGCTGCCCAAATTCATAGTATGGTTAAAAATAATATTGGAGAGTACCCTTATTTGGAAGAGTACCTGGACAATTTAGCTACAGAAACTGATTATGATAAACTTGTAAAATTGATCTGTGGGATTATTAAGAAGCAGCAGGTTGTTTAGGAGGTTAAATATGTCACATAAAACTTTTATTTCATACAAGTATAGTGAAGCAAGGACACTAAGAGATGCAATAATAGAATCATTGGGTGACGATGCGACGTACTATCAAGGTGAAACAAGCGATTCTCCTGATCTTTCTGATACATCAACTGAAAATATTAAGAAGAATTTGACAGATATGATGCATAATACATCTGTCACAATAGTAATCATATCGCCAAACATGAAGAAAAGTAGTTGGATCGATTGGGAAATCGAATATTGTCTTAAGAACATCACTAGAAAAAATAGGACTTCACAGACCAATGGTGTTGTTGGCGTTATTATGAAATACAACGGAGGATATGATTGGTTCAAAACAACATCGGCTAATTCTGATGGGTGTACTTCTTCAAGTTATGATGAAAGTAAGGTGTACTCGATAATCAATGACAATCGGTTCAACCAAAATCCTAAGGTATATAGTTGCGACGTTTGTAAAACGGTCAATGCCATTACTGGTTCCTATATTGCATATGTGGAAGAAGAAACATTTTTATCAAATCTGCAAAAATATATAGATAATGCTTATGATAAAAGTGAAAATGATGCTGCTGGATATGATATAGTAAAGACAAGATAACAGAATAATTCATAAGGAGGTTCTAATATGGCAAAGCGGCAAGTGTTTTTCAGCTTTGAGTACAACAAAGATGCCTGGCGGGCTTCACAAGTAAAGGAAATGGGGAAAGTAGATGATAGTTCAACATTCTCAAGTAACGATTGGGAGGAGGTAAAAGAAAAGACTGATACAAAGATTAAAGAGTGGATTGACAGTCAAATGGCAAAACGCTCTTGCTTGATCGTCTTGATTGGTAATTCAACATCAGGAAGAAAGTGGATTAGTTATGAGATCGAAAAGGCTTATGAGCTTAACAAAGGAATAGTCGGTATATATACATAACTTAAAGGACTCCCAAGGGAACCAGACCACGAAAGGCAGTAATCCTTTCTATAATGTTTTGATAGGCAAAGATAAAGAGCGCCTCTCAAATTATGTCACTTGTTTTGATTCTTCATACTCGTCAAGTGCTTATGTGTATGATGATATAAAGAACAATATTGAACAATTAATTGAAGATGCTATAGCAAACAAGGCACCGAGATAGCATTTCCAGCGGCAACAATTTGGCAACAAAAAATCAGATAGCCCTTGCGTTATGGATAATAGAAACAATCAAAATACCACAAGCCATATAATCTAAACAAAACTGTTTAGATTGCGCTCCAAGGGAGCGAGTGGGAATGAGTTTGGCGGTTTCCAGTTGCTATGCTTGGAATATTTTATGCAGTGATGACATTCCTTTTCTAAAAGGGAAGCACTGACATGGGAGAGAGAAGCCAAGAATATTTGAATGTTGGATTTATAATAAATTTGCCTACTGCAATTGATATATATATTTAAAACAGATTTCTTTAACAGGAGGAATCCCATTTGTTGCCAAAATTTTCAGAAACTATCAATACAGATTTTATGACTAATGAGGAACTTCATGCTAAACTGAAAAAGGGATATGACGATATAGAAGCAGGGAACGTACAGAATGCAGCAGAAGTATTTGCAAAGTTTAGAGAAAAGCATTAGCATGAAGCGGTATACTGTGGAAATTACGGATGAAGCATGGCAATTATGCCTTGCTTCAGTTATTATACAGCTAATTGAGAGATGGAAGGGGAACTGATGTGGGAACGGGATGGGAACGTGATAAAAGAACACACTTTGACGAGATAGTCGTAAGTTACGATAAGATACGTTGGGATTATCCCGGCGAGTTATTTTCGGATGCGCTCCAGTATTCCGGGCAGGAAAAAGGTAAAAAAGCCCTTGAAATAGGCGCAGGTACAGGAAAAGCAACAACTCCTTTCCTCAATGCGGGGTATGATGTGACCGCTGTAGAGATGGGCGCGGGTATGACGGATTTTTTGTTGGATAAGTTTAGGGAATATATGAATTTTAATGTAATTACATCAACCTTTGAAGATGTGCCATTGGAATATGACAACTATGACTTGATATATGCCGCTTCCGCTTTTCATTGGGTGGACGCTGAAATAGGATGTCCAAAGGTTTTCCGTTTATTAAAACGCGGCGGATCGTTTGTTCTGTTTCATAACAACGCTGTTCCGGCTGACGACGATGAGCTCTATGAGGAGGTTCAGGCAGTTTATAAAAAGCATTATTATAGTTATTATAAACCGAATCAAAGACCGGTCAGGATATCGGAGATGTCCGA
>Ga0153950_1000750_pt1 | contig 14494 bp, 6 predicted proteins | sample TSNJ034MetaG_FD_104737 | JGI IMG/M metagenome (GOLD analysis project Ga0153950, IMG submission 104737) | Attine ant fungus gardens microbial communities from New Jersey, USA - TSNJ034 MetaG | ecosystem: Host-associated > Fungi > Mycelium > Unclassified | place: USA: New Jersey, Wharton State...
CTGCACGCAAATTTTTATACATTTGTCAAGTGTTTTTATGCAAAAACTTGGAGGAAATTCAAAAACCCCGCCTGCCGCAATTGCTTTTATTGTGCGGCTTTCGGAGTTTCTGAGAGAACTCTAATATGGAAAGGGGCAACAAAAAAATGAACAACAAATCATGCGATGCGCAGTACAAATTGGAGTTGCTGGAGTTGATAGAAAACGGCCAAAATGTTGGGGACATTGCACAGGAATACGACATTCCCGTAAAGACAATCCGCCGGTGGATGGACGAAAGGCGGCGGGACCGAAAGCACACATATTCGAAAAAGGGGCGTAACCCTGAATATCAGGAACAGCATGATTATGCAACGGACCGCAGCGGATCGGTAAAAGGCCAGGGCTTCATGGACTAACGCATACTAAAAGAAAAATGGATCATGGTAAAGGGGACAGTATCATTTCCTCTAGGCTCGAACCGACAGGCGAAAGCTTTCCGGGACTTCGCTGGGGTGGAGAACCGGCCGAACGTTGCGGCGGGACGCGGGCTCCGATATAGTCAGTCAATTTCAGAACGCTAAAGCGTTTTGAAACAGCAGGCTTCGTCCGCTGGCACACCCTACGGTGTGCGACTGACTATGCAGCAAGGTTAACGCCGTCTACAGGCGGCGTACGCCGCGACTTAAAAACGCTTTAGCGTTTTTAAGTTAACCAGCTATAACCGCCGATGATGTCTACCCGGAACCAGAGAAGGGAATGTCTATGATGTACATACATTTGACGCCAATAATCCAAGGCGCGTTGACCATCGCCTGTATTGCTTTACTGCTTTGGATTATTTTGATGATGTTAAGCAAAACCCGCAGACTAAATGTGCGCGATGCCTCTCTTACAAGCGAAGAACTTGACGACCATGCAAAAAAGATAGCTTTGGAGCATTCCGTTTCCAGGAAAAAGAGCCTGATAAACTGGCCGATCCCAAGAATGAATGATAGCTATGATTTTATCTTGTCCGTATACAAGGAGCTGGGTGAGGACATACAAAAAAAGCACGCGCTCCCTTCTTCCGCGGAATGGCTGCTCGATAATTTCTATATTATAGAAGATCAGGTAAAGGTGCTGAGACGTGAATTAACAAGAAAAAGCTATCAGCGGCTGCCTGTACTGCGGGCAGGGCCGTTCAAGGGATATGCGCGGATATTCGCCATTGTCGCGGAGCTTGTGGCCCATACCGACGGGCGGATGGACGAAACAACTCTTGCGGATTATCTGAAAGCGTACCAGTCGAACAATGTCCTTTTTGACAGGGAAATATGGGCGGTTCCCACGGTAATGCGGCTTGCGCTCATTGAAAGCATCCGGCCTCTGTGCGAAAATATTAGGAGCACGCAACTGGAGTGGCATAAAGCGGATGAGATTTTTGGCGAATGGATGAAGGACGCGGATCAGGACGCGGGAAAGACCGCAAGGCTGCTAAAAGACAGCCTGAAAACGATGGACGACGTCAATCCCTCGTTTATTGAGCATTTATCATATCGGCTGCAAAGATCAGGCCGCAGCTATGTAGCAGTGCTGCAGGCCATGGATAACGCTCTTGGCAAATTTGGGGCAACGGTTGAGCATATCACGCAGAAAGAGCATAACGCCCAGTCGGTAAACACTGTCTCCATGGGCAACAGTATCACAAGCCTGCGCTATTTTGGAGCGCTGGATTTTGCGGATTTATTTGAATCCGCAAGCTTCGTGGAGCAAATCCTGATACAGGATCCGGATGGGACATATCCGCAAATGGATCTTGCCACCCGCGGCCATTATAGAAGCAGGATCGAAGAGATGGCCTCGGTCTATGGTGTTTCTGAAATACACATCGCCAGGGAAGCGCTCGAACTTGCAAAACAGGCATGTCAGAGCCATGACGGAAACAGCACGGATATGCTGATCCGGCGTACATGGCATGTGGGATACTATTTGATTGGAGACGGGATGAAGGTTCTGGGAGACAGGCAGGAAAAAGCAAAACATCCCCTCGTGAACAAGCTCGGAACAGATAATCATTTTCTCAGAAGACTGTATTTCGGCTCGATTATTTCGATTACACTGATTTTGATCGTCCTTGCAATATGGCATGCTGTCCACTCAACCTTTCGCAATATGCTGCTTTTCTCTATACTGGCAGGGATCGCCTCGCTGATACCCGCTTCGGAAATTGCCGTGCACCTTGTGAACTGGATCATTTGCAAGGCGCTTCCTCCTGCTTTTTTTCCGAGACTGGAGCTTGAAACGGGCATTCCGAAAGAACTCCGCACGGTTGTTGTTGTACCGACATTACTCCCGGATACAGCGAGAGTAAAGGAACTTGTGAAAAATCTGGAGGAGCATTATCTTACCAACCGGGAGGAAAATCTATATTTTGCCCTGATCGGTGCGTTCAGGGATTCGGATTCAGCCGTTATGGACGATGATGATACAATCATTGATGCCGCCATGCGTGGAATAGCTGAACTAAATCAGAAATACGCGGCGCAGGGCGGGGATAAATTCCATTTCTGCCACAGAAAGAGGCAATTCAACGAGAAGAACGGCAAATGGATTGGATGGGAACGGAAACGGGGCGCGCTGATAGAGTTTAACGACCTCCTTATGGGCGCTGACGATACCAGCTTTACGCATTTATCCTGCAAGGCGATGTCCCTTTTAGATATAAAGTATATTATTACCCTTGACAGCGATACAATATTGCCAATGGGTATGGCAAAAAAGATGATTGGAGCCATGGCCCATCCCCTGAACAGGCCGGTCGTCGACGAAAAGCGGGGCGTTGTTACCGCAGGCTACGGTATTATGCAGCCAAGGGTTGACGTAGACAGCATAAGCTCCAATCAGACGCTCTTCTCAAGGATTTTTACCGATCCGGGCGGGATCGACCCTTACTCAGGCGCCATCTCCGACGTTTATCAGGACTTGTTTGGCGAAGGGATATTTACCGGAAAGGGAATTTATGATTTAAAGGCATTTCAGGCTGTGCTGAAAGACGCCATCCCGGAAAACTCCATTTTGAGCCATGATTTGCTGGAAGGCGCTTATGCCCGCACCGCACTGGTTTCAGACCTTAAACTGATAGACACATTCCCCTCAAGATATAATTCTGTCTCTTCCCGGCTGCACCGATGGGTCAGGGGAGACTGGCAGCTGCTGCCGCTTTTATTCAGAAGAACATTCGATCATAGTCACAATAAAATCGCCAACCCCCTCTCACCATTATCAAAATGGAAAATATTCGACAACTTAAGAAAAAGCCTTGTGGCGCCGTCCCTTATGATATTGGCGGCGTTGAGCTTTAGCGTCCTGCCCGGTGGTATAGGCCTCTGGCTTGGGATTTTTTTTATCTCGTCACAGTTCCCGCTTATGATTGCCATGGTAAAGTTTTTGTTCTCGCCATGGTTTCAAAATAGAAAAATGAAGCGGTATCTACCGCAAATAACAGGACTAAGGGCAGCCTTTTTTCAGGGACTGCTGAACTTCATCTTTCTGCCGTATCAGGCCGTATTGATGATAAATGCCATCTTTGTAACATTGGCCCGCGTTTTTATCACCGGGAAGAATCTGCTTGAGTGGGTCACCTCGACAGACGTGGAGAAAGCACAGAAAAATTCACTTGGATGCTATGTGGCAAAAATGAGCTCCACTTTTTGGGCGGCTCTCGCTATCTTTGTCCTTGCCATGGTTTTTAAACGGTCAGCGGCTGCGATCGGTCTGGTCTTTTCAGTTCTTTGGGCAAGCGCGCCCTTTGTCGCTTACTTTATCAGTAAAGATCAGAAAGAAGAAAAGCCAAATATTTCGCCGGAAGAACGCGCCCAGCTTGGAAAGATTGCCAGAAAAACCTGGCGGTATTTCGAGGAGTTCACTGGTGCCAAAACCAATTACCTTACTCCCGACAACTATCAGGAGGACCCGCCCAGAGGGCTTGCTCACAGAACGTCGCCGACCAATATCGGGCTGGGGCTGCTGGCAACCTTATCGGCGAGGGATTTTGGATATATCGGCACCCGGGAGCTTGTGGATTTAATCGACAAAACCATATCCACCGTGGAAGGACTCGCAAAATGGAACGGACATTTATACAATTGGTATGATACCCGCACTCTGAAGACGCTGCGGCCGGGCTACATATCGACAGTTGACAGCGGAAACCTCGCCGGCTACCTCATCACCCTGGAGCAGGGGCTTACAGGCTATCTTCACAGCCCGCTCGCAGACGCCCGATTTTTGAGCGGAATCATGGACACCCTATGCTGTGCGGGACAAGAGAATTCCGAGGATTATCAAAAAATTGCCGCCATCCGCGCGCTTTACGCCGAAGGGCCTGTGGATCTAATGCTTTGGAATCAAATATTACACAAGCTCTCAAACGGCGAAGCATTCAGCAGTATAAAGACAGCGGTCTGGAAGACCAAGATTGGCAGGATGATCATGCTTTTTAAAAGGGAAATCGCGGAATTGACGCCGCATCTTGACTTACTGGAGAAAATCCCGGAGTATTTTTGCGGGGAACACACTCCAGAAGAATTATCCGGCGACCTTGACGAACTGTTCGGTCTGCTTAGAAAAAACAACACTCTTTTTGACATGCCGGCCGTATATACGAGCGCGGCTTGCTGTGTGGGCCGCATAACCCAAAGGATGAAGGAAACCGGGATAGCGGACGGCCATCCTGGATTTTCCCTTCTATGTGAGCTGGAGGTAACGCTGGCAAAGGCAATACAGACCACGCGGCAGTTTGTGGACAGGTGCGGCGTGCTCATCCTCCGGGTTCACGCCTTGTCGAAAGCCATGGTGTTTGCACCTTTCTATGTAAAGAAAAAGCAGCTTTTCTCCATCGGGTACAATATGGAGGAAAATGAACTCAGCAATTCCTATTACGACCTGCTCGCTTCCGAGGCACGGCAGACAAGCTATATCAGTATCGCCAGAGGTGAAGTCCCGGAGTCCCACTGGTTCAAAATGGGACGGGCTTTATCGGCGGTGGACCGGTATAAGGGCCTCATCTCCTGGACAGGCACCATGTTTGAATACCTGATGCCGCTGCTTATTATGAAAAACTATAGAAACACACTGCTTGACGAGACATATTCTTTTGTCATAAAAAGCCAAAAAAAATATGGACTGCAAAGGAACATGCCGTGGGGCACGTCGGAATCAGGATTCAATTCACTGGATATCCATCATGACTACCAGTACAAGGCGATTGGCGTGCCCTGGCTCGGACTGAAAAGAGGACTCATCGAGGATGCCGTGACGTCGCCCTATTCCACCTTTCTGGCGCTTCATGTTGATCCCGAGGGAGCTGTCCAAAACATAAGCCGGCTACGGGAGGAGGGTCTGGACGGCCCTTACGGATTCTATGAATCGGCGGATTACACGCCGGAAAGGCTGCTGTTCCAGCAAAAACGTGCTATTGTAAAAAGCTATATGGCGCATCATCAGGGTATGAGCCTGCTTTCCCTAAACAATTTTTTGCATGAAAACATCATGCAGGAACGCTTTCACCGCGATCCAGAAATACACGCTTCGCGGCTTTTGCTTTTGGAAAAGGTTCCGTCAAACCTCTTGCTTATCAAGGAGAACAAGGAGAAGGTCATCCCAATGAAGCAGGAAATTTCTGATGAAAGCAGCCCGGTCCGAAGCTTTTATCTTCTCGACCCCGTATTGCCGAAAGCGCACATATTATCAAACGGCAATTATTCCATCATGGTCACGGACAGGGGAACCGGGTACAGCAACAACAAAATGATGAATGTAACGCGATGGAGAGAGGACAGTGCGCTGGATCCATACGGAATGTTCTTTTACCTGCGAAATGTCGACACAAATACGGTCTGGTCCGCCGCTTATTCCCCTTTCAATATCCTGCCGGATCAATACGAGGTCATTTTTACAGCGGATAAAGCGACCTTTAAACGGATGGACGGGCAAATAGAAACAAAAACCGAAGTGATCATCGCGCCCGGGGACAACACTGAGTTTCGCAGAATTTCGCTCAAAAACCTGGGCCAAAAGCCATGTGTTCTGGAGGTCACCAGCTATTTTGAAGTGGTTCTGGCGCCTCAGGCCGCCGATGTTGCGCATCCGGCTTTCAGCAACCTCTTCGTCGAAACAGGATTTGAGGCGGACAAAAAGTGTATCATTGCCAATAGACGGCCAAGGTCGGCCGGCGACGAAAGCATATGGATGGGCAATGCCGTTGTGCTCAATGGCGATACCATGGGAGATGTGCAGTTTGAAACGGATAGGATGCATTTTCTGGGCAGGGGAAACACGGCAAAAAACCCTGTGGCGATGGAGCGCGGAAAGCCTCTTTCCAATACGGCGGGACCCGTGCTGGATCCTGTGATGAGCCTGCGGGTCAGCGTGCAGATCGATCCGGGGCAAACGGTGATGGTTTCCTTTGTGACAGCCACTTCTCAGAGCCACGAAGCATTGCTTTTATTGCTCGACAAATACGCCAGCCCCGACGCGGTGGCGCGGGCATTTCAATTGGCGCTGGCAAGAAGCCGGGTCGAAACAAAATACCTTGGTTTGAGCGCACCCGAAATTGAGCTCTACCAGAATATGCTCTCCGATATCCTGTTTATCAGCCCCAAAAGAAGGACAAGCCGGGCCTTGATGCCGGAAAACAGCAAGGGACAAGCTTTGCTTTGGCAATATGGGATTTCCGGGGATATTCCGATTGTTCTGGTGATCCTGAAGAAGACCGATCAAGTGGAAATACTGTTTGAAGTCCTGAGAGCGCACGAGTATTGGCTTCTGTTGGGGCTGAAAGTGGATTTGGTCATCGTGAGCGATGAGCCGTTCAGCTATGAAAATCCGCTGCACGCGCTGGTTTTGGACGTTGTATCGCTGCGGCAGACCCATTTTGCTTTGGATCGGCCGGGGAATATCTTTGTTCTGAATACGAGTAATTTGCAGGTGGAGGATATTCATTTGCTTCGCTCGGCCGCGCGGATCGTGCTGGTTGGCGACGCGGGGAGTATAGAAGATCAGATGACGATGCCGGTGAGTAAAAATCTGCCTCCTCTAAAGGTTTTTACAGGGAAACCGGCAGAATTTGACTTGCCTGCCGCGGAGCAGCCCCGCCTCCAATACTTCAATGGATTGGGAGGATTTAGCCCTGACGGAAGCGAATATGTTATTCGTCTTGAAAAAGGCCAAAACACGCCTGCCCCGTGGGTGAACGTGATCGCCAATCCCAGGTTCGGATTTATCGCCTCGGATTCCGGCTCGGGTTACACATGGCATGAAAACAGCCGTGAAAACAAGCTTACGCCCTGGTCAAACGACGCGGTGTCGGACAATCCGGGAGAAGTGTTTTACATGGTTGACGAGGATAGCGGCGAGTGCTTTACAGTGACCGCCCTGCCCATAAGGGATGCCGAGCCCTATACCGTCCGGCATGGCTTTGGATATTCCGTATACGAACACACAAGCCATGGAATAGAACAGATGCTGACGCAGCATGTGCCTGTAAGCGGAGCTGTCAAGGTGAATACAATCACTCTGAAAAATATTTCCCGGCAAAAGCGGAATCTGACAGTGACCTATTATATGCGCCCGGTGTTGGGTGTGAGTGATCAGGTTACCGCGATGCACATCAAAACAAGTATTGCCCCGGCGGGAGCTTTACTGATAGAGAACCCTTATAACAGGGAATTTGCCGATAAGATTTGTTTTATGGATGTTTCGTCGGCGGAGCGCTGTGTAACAGGCGACCGAAGGGAGTTTTTTGGCGCGGGGGACATGGGCGCACCCGAAAGCTTGTTGCGCGATGGACTTTCAGGGTCAGTTGGAGCAGGGCTTGATCCCTGCGGCGCCATGCAGGTAAAGGTGGAACTTAGGCCAAATGAAAGCCGCAAAATTGTTTTTCTTTTGGGCGTGGCCGCAACTCTTCAGGAAGTGAACGACATCGCGCAGTGTTATGGAAATATCAGCGCGGCGAAGGAATCCTTGATCGAGGTTCAGAAGTTCTGGAAAGATAAAATAGATATTGTGGGGGTAAAAACGCCAACGGGCTCCATGAATCTGATGCTGGGCGGGTGGCTCCAGTACCAGGTGATCGCGTGCAGGTTATGGGCGCGGTCGGGGTTTTACCAGTCCGGCGGCGCGTATGGCTTCCGGGATCAGCTTCAGGACTGCCTTTCCATCGCCCACCTGTGGCCGGAAATCTCTCGGGCGCAGATACTGCTCCACGCAGGGCATCAATTTCTGGAAGGAGATGTTCAGCACTGGTGGCATGAGCCGGAAGGAAACGGGATGCGCACGCGTTTTGCAGACGACCGTTTATGGCTAACCTATGTGACATCGGAATATATAAGGATAACAGGTGACAGCGCGATACTGGCGGAGCAGCTTTCTTTTTTGGAGGATGCGCCGCTTGCGGAGCTTGAAGAGGAAAGATATACGAAGCCAAATGTTTCGGACATCAAATCGTCTTTATACGACCATTGCATCCGAGCTGTGGAAGTCTCACTACAGTTTGGGCAGCACGGTCTTCCCCTGATGGGTACAGGCGATTGGAATGACGGCATGAATACCGTGGGCAACAAGGGCATGGGGGAAAGCGTGTGGCTGGGCTGGTTTTTAGCCTCCGTTCTCGAACTGTTTTCACCCGTTTGCGTAAAAATGGGTGATTTGGAAAAGGCGGAGGAATACACGGAAACGAGAAAGAGGCTTCTTGCGGCGATTGAAGAAAACGCATGGGACGGAAATTGGTACAGACGCGCCTATTTCGATGACGGGACGCCGCTCGGTTCCGCTGAAAACTATGAGTGCAAGATCGATTCCATAGCGCAAACCTGGGCGGTCATATCAGGCGGGGGGAACCCGCAAAGGGCAAAGATTGCGATGAATTCATTAACAGACTATCTTGTACAATGGGAGGATGGGCTGATCAAGCTGCTTACGCCTCCGTTTGACAGCGGCGAGGCGGAGCCGGGATATATCAAGGGATACATTCCGGGTGTCAGGGAAAACGGCGGACAGTATACCCACGCGGCGGCATGGGCCATTATTGCTTTCGCCAAACTGGGTGACGGAGACAGGGCGTGGGAGCTGTTCAGGCTTATTAACCCGATTAAGCACACAAGCAGCCACAGGGAGTATTCCAGATACAAGCTGGAGCCCTATGTTATGGCGGCGGACGTTTACGTTGCCCATCCCCACATTGGAAGGGGTGGATGGTCATGGTATACCGGTTCCGCCGGGTGGATGTACCGGGCCGGGCTGGAGTATATTCTGGGCTTTCAGAAAAATGGCAACACCATCATCATGGATCCTTGTATTCCGCGAAAATGGCAGGATTACGCGATTCAATACAAATTCATTGATACTGTGTACGATATCAGGGTGGAAAACCCGCAGGGGCTCAGCAAAGGGGTGAAAGACATAACCTTAGACGGGGAAGTATCGGCGGGAAATCGAATCCCCCTTGTAAACGATGGAAAACGCCATGAAGTTCTGGTGACGATGGGGTTGTAGCAATCACAAGAGAAACAGCGGCGCCGCCTTGGAATCTCCCCGCTTTGCGCGACGGAGCGGCGCCCACAACCAAAAGAACGCGATCGCAAAGCGGAGAAATGGAGCGGATGATGAAACAGGTAAAATTCTATTATTGCGCGGGTAGCCGGACATTCCTGTTGGATATGGGGGAATCCTCGTCCCAGTGCCGCTGCGAGGGGCTGGAGCTGCTGGAGGCCAATACTGTGGATGTGTCGATAGAAAAGCATGTCCCCGTTTTCAACGCGACAAAAAATCATCTCACGGTTAGGGTCGGCAGTCAATCCCATCCCATGTCGCCGGAACACTATATCGAGTGGATTTTTGTTCAGACCACCGCAGGCGGGATATACCGCAAGCTTTTACCGGGAGATCAGCCCGAGGCCTGTTTCCCGGTAAAGCGGAAGGAAGTTCTTGGAGTTTACGCCTATTGCAACCTACATGGATTGTGGAAAGCGGGCAGCGCCGAGGCATGGGAATTCAATGAAACCGCATACGCCGCGCCGTTCTTCCCGGAGCCGAATATGTAGCCTGATTACACAGGGCAAGCGGTGTATAATTGACAATTGGCCATAACACAAGTTGGAGTGGCAAATCCCGCGAAAAGGAGGGTTCCGCGTGAATAAGGAGAATATGGACGATGGACCGGGAAAGATAAAAGCACCTTACAATCCGTTTTATATGGTTATGATCATTTTGATGATCACCTTCCTCTTCAATCCAATGGACCGCGATAAAACGGCGGAACCGATCCGGATCACTTACAGCCAGTTTTTGGATCTGGTGGAGAGCGGCAGCGTTGCGGAAGTACAGATGAACGACACGCAGATTCAAATTGCGGTCAAAGAGGACACCAACACTGCAGCGGTAGACAGAATCCTGTATCCGAATGGAAGAGGTGAAAGCCAGGAATCTGCCGGGCAGAGGCGGACATATTACGCCGACCGGGTCGATGATCCCGGCCTGGTGGAATTGCTGAGAGGGCACCGCGTTGGTTTTTCGGGGTTGCCGGCTCCCACAGTATCGATCCTGTCCTCGTTATTCAGCATGATATTTCCCTTTCTCATCATGATTCTGATCTACTATATAGTATTTCGGGTTATCAGAAAGCGCATGGGCGGCGGGTCTGACAGCGAAGGCACCTCCGGCGGCATGCTGGGCGGTATGATGGGCGGGGTTGGGAAATCCAAGGCAAGGGTCTACAACGTGGAGAAAAGCACCGGCATTTCCTTTGATGATGTGGCCGGGCAGGATGAGGCCAAGGAAAGCCTCGCAGAGATGATCGACTTTCTGCAGAATCCCCAAAAATACCAGAAAATCGGCGCCAAACAACCCAAGGGGGCTCTTCTTGTGGGGCCGCCCGGCACGGGGAAAACATTGCTGGCCCGCGCGGTGGCGGGGGAAGCCGGGGTGGTATTCTATCACCTGACAGGCTCTGAGTTCGTGGAGATGTTTGTGGGCGTGGGGGCCAGCCGTGTCCGCGACCTGTTCCAGACTGCAAAAAAGAGCGCGCCCTGTATCATCTTTATTGATGAGATCGACGCCATCGGCAGCCGCAGAGGCAACCAGATGGGCGGCAACGACGAGCGGGAACAGACCCTCAACCAGCTTCTCTCGGAGATGGACGGGTTTGATTCTTTCACGGGCATCGTGGTGCTGGCCGCCACCAACCGCCCCGAGATGCTGGACAAAGCCCTGCTTCGTCCCGGTCGGTTTGACCGCAGGATCATCGTGGAAAAACCCGATCTTCCCGGGCGGGAGGCTATTCTGCAATTGCATGCGAATAAGGTAAAGCTGGAAGCGGATGTCAACCTGCGTGAAATCGCCCAGTCCACCAGCGGCGCTACCGGCGCCGACCTTGCCAACATGGTCAACGAAGCTGCCCTGCGCGCAGTGAAGATGGGACGGGAAACCGTGCTACAAGAGGATTTGATGGAGGCTGTTGAGGTGGTTATCGCCGGCAAGGAGAAAAAAGACCGCATTTTAAGCCCCAGGGAAAAGCGGATGGTCGCCTTTCACGAGGTGGGCCACGCGCTGGTTTCCGCACTGCAAAAGAACGCTCAGCCGGTACAAAAAATCACTATCGTCCCCAGAACCATGGGTACTCTGGGCTATACCATGAATGCACCGGAGGAGGAACGCTATCTGATGACAAGGGACGAATTACTCAGCCAGATCACCGCCCTGCTTGGCGGCCGCGCCGCGGAAATGGTTGTGTTCGATACCAGCTCCACCGGAGCGGCAAACGACATCGAGCGGGCGACCAAGCTGGCGCGCAATATGGTAACCCAGTACGGAATGAGCGGCAAGTTCGGCTCCATGGGGCTGGAAAGCACAACAAATCAATATCTGGACGGGCGCAATATGCCAACCTGCTCCGAACAGACAAACGCCGCTGTGGATGAGGAAATCCTCAAGATTTTGGAGGAATGCCAGCAGGCGGCCGTCTTACTATTGGAGGGAAATCTGGACTCCCTGACCAGAATTTCCGAATATCTGCTGGAGAAGGAAAACATTACAGGCGAGCAGTTTATGAAACAGCTCGCGAAAAATGAAGAAGAGATCCCGGATTATTGTGAAAGGAAATTGCCATGAATATTCTATTGGTCTATCCGGAACACCCAACTACATTTTGGAGCTTCAAACACGCCCTGAAATTTGTAGGCAAAAAGTCTAATATGCCACCTCTCGGTATTCTGACAATTGCCTCGATGCTGCCGGAAGGATGGAACCGGAAAATTGTGGACATGAATGCAGGCCATTTGAAAGACAAGGACATACAGTGGGCGGATTATATTTTCATCAGCGCCATGAACATACAGCGGAACTCCACACGTTCCGTGATAGACCGCTGCAAAAAACTGAATAAAAAAACAGTTGGAGGCGGTCCGCTTTTCACGACTGAATTTGAGCATTATGATGATGTAGACCACCTTCTGTTGTATGAGGGTGAAATATCCCTGCCAAAATTCTTAAAGGATTTGGCGATGGGGGCTCCAAAACATTTGTATGGCTGGGAAAGGTACCCGAAATTGACAGAAACGCCCATTCCATCTTGGAATTTGATCAACACAAGAAAATATATGATGCTCAGCATACAATATTCCAGAGGCTGCCCATTCCACTGTGATTTCTGCAATGTGGTATCCTTATTTGGCAATACGCCAAGAACAAAATCTTCCACTCAAATTATTGAAGAATTGGAAGCAATTCACCGGCGGGGCTGGAAAGGCGGTATCTTCTTTGTGGACGACAATTTCATCGGCAACAAAAAGGAGCTGAAAGAAGAGGTTTTGCCGGCATTGATCGCGTGGATGCGGGAAAGGAACTATCCATTCACATTTTTTACCGAAGCATCCATCAACATCGCGGATGACGAGGAACTGATGGATTTGATGGTCGAAGCCGGATTCAACAGCGTGTTTGTTGGCATTGAAACGGTGGATGAGGACAGCTTAGCCGAATGCAGAAAGGTTCAGAACACGAAAAGGGATTTGGTGGAATGCGTTAAAAAAATCCAGCGGCACGGTATGCAGGTGCAGGGTGGGTTTATTTTGGGCTTTGACAATGACAAGCCTTCCATCTACAAGCGCATGATTTCCTTTATACAGCAAAGCGGAATTGTAACGGCGATGGTTGGAATGCTGAACGCTCCCAAAGGCACGAAGCTGTACGAACGGATGGAGAATGAGGGGCGGCTGCTGAACGACTTTTCGGGCACCAACACAGAGATTAACTTTCAGCCGAAAATGGATATGGATGAGCTTCAGGCAGGGTATCGAAATGTGGTTCACTCCATCTACTCGCCTGAAAATTACTATCGCCGGATTCGGGTGTTTCTTGAAAATTACCGTCCCCGCAAGCACCGTTCCAAACGTTACTGCGTGCGCGATATTATCGCGTTCTTGAAAGCCTGTGTCAGATTGGGGATTTTTTCTAAAAGCCGGACGGAGTATTGGAAACTATTGTTTTGGTCGTTATTCAAAAAACCGGGTGTGTTCCCCATGGCGGTTGAGTTTTCCGTATACGGCTATCATTTCCGAAAATGTCTGCCAGCGTGCCTGCCTTCTTGAGAAGTGGGAAAGGCTACACGCCGACCAAGACGATAAAGATGCAATGATCGGAGATGACTGCAATGGCAAAAGAGTTGTTAAGCACCTGTCCTATTGACAAGCTGGGGAGAGCATAATTCCTATGGAACCAAACAAAAATAACCGCTGTGTGGCAAGTAAAGGAGAATTCCATGACTACAAAGCAAGCAAAGCGGTCTCTCAGGTTCTTCAACCTATTTGCAGGGTTGCTTATTTTAGCGTTCCTGGCTTTCAACTCCATATACACTATTCAGGAGCAGGAGCAGGCAGTGGTGATTACCTTTGGAAAAGCCAGTATTGCCACCACTCCGGGGCCACACTTGAAGATCCCATTTTGTCAGAATGTTCGGATCGTGCCAATGGTCATCACCGGTTTTTCCATTGGATATACCGGTGAGAACAACGAATCTGACTACAATGAATCCATGATGATCACATCCGATTACAATTTTGTGAATGTGGATTTCTTCCTGGAATACAGTGTGTCGGATCCTGAGCGTTACCTGTTCGCTTCCGATGAACCTGTATTTATCCTGAAAAATCTGGCCCTAAGCTACATAAGAGATACCATAGGGCTACACGGTGTGGACGAAGTCATCACCACCGGTAAAAATGAAATACAAGCGGAAATCAAAGAGAAATTATCAACGAGATTGCAACAGGATGATATTGGCCTCCAGCTGATCAATATTACCATTCAAGATTCCGAACCACCCACCACCGAGGTGAGGGATGCCTTTAAGAATGTGGAAACCAATGTCGTCAACTTAGTGAGCAAAAAGCCTTAAAGCACAGCTTTTCTGCGGTCATGGAAGCGCATATTGCGAGGTATTTTGCGGGGTGAAGAACGACCCGGTTTAATCTCTGTGGTA
>Ga0153950_1000753_pt1 | contig 14485 bp, 16 predicted proteins | sample TSNJ034MetaG_FD_104737 | JGI IMG/M metagenome (GOLD analysis project Ga0153950, IMG submission 104737) | Attine ant fungus gardens microbial communities from New Jersey, USA - TSNJ034 MetaG | ecosystem: Host-associated > Fungi > Mycelium > Unclassified | place: USA: New Jersey, Wharton State...
AGTGGACGGCGCACCTCAGACGCGGACCGCGAGTTCCCCGGGGTGCACCGTGACGCGCGCCGCGACCACCGGACCGAAGACGTCGCCATCCAGCTCCACGCGATGGGGCACATCGAAACGGATGTCGAACCGTGCGCCCTGCTCATAGACCAGGGCCCGGAAATCCGGGGCGAGCTGGAGCATGCGCTTGCCGAAGCGGGACCGGTGCGCGATGCCCTGAACCGTGAGGCGCGTGCCGATCCGCGCCCAGCCGAAAGGACCCGCCGGCCGGAGCATGACCACGTCCAGCCGCCCGTCGTCCGGCTCGGCGCCGGGGATCAGGAGCATGTTCCCCGTGAGCGTCCCGCAATTGCCCACGATGATGGTGTGTGCCCGCGTGGAACGGGTGCTCCGGTCATCGATGCGGAAGTTCAGATGGAACTGCCGGTTCCTCAGGACCGACTGCGCAATGCGCGGGACATAGGCCAGCCACCCCAGCCGCTTCTTGGACCCGGCGCCGGTCCCGGCCATCTCCGAGTCCAGGCCGATGCCCGCCATGACCGCGAACACGTGCGCCGTCCGCTCACCGGAGGGGTCCTCCAGCTCCGCGACCGCCAGGTCGATGGTCCGGGTCCCGCCCGCGAACGCGGTGTGAAGGGACTCTTCGAGGGCGTTCAGCGGCAGCCCCAGATTGCGGGCCAACAGATTCCCGGTCCCCGAGGGAAGCAGGGCCAGAGGCACGCCGCTCCCTCGGCTCACCTCGGCGACCACGCGGACGGTGCCGTCCCCGCCCGCCACGATCACCAGTCCCGGCCCGGTCTCCAGGGCGCGCTCCGCCGCCCGGCGCCCGCCGTCGTCGCGGTCGGTCGGATACCAGCGGGAGGGCTCCCAGCCGGCAAGGCGTTCCTCTTCCTCGATGGCGCGCCGTACCCGGTCAAGGGGCACCTTGACCGGGTTGTAGATGATGGCGGCGTGCTGACGGTCCATGCTCCGAGCATAGGCCGCGAGCCGGGCGCCCGGGGGAACCGTCTTACGCTCCGGCCTCCCACCGGGCCACGGTCAGCTCCTCCAACACGTCCGGGTCCACATCCACCCCGAGGCCGGGCCGCTCCGAGACCAGCACCTCCGGGATGCGGAACTCCAGGTTCCCGGGTTCCCGGGTGAACTTCACCGGCCCGGAGAGCTCGGTGGAGACGATCGCGGGGTGTGCCAGCGCCAGGTGATAGCCCGCCGCGGACGCGATGCTGGTCTCCAGCATGGACCCCACCTGAACGGAGAATCCTGCCAGCTCGGCCTGAGTGGCCAGACGGTGGCAGGGCGTGATCCCACCGCTCTTCTGGAGCTTGAGGTTCACCATGTCCACGCTGCGCGCCTTCACGAAGCGCGCCAGATCGGCCTGCGACACCACGGCCTCGTCCGCCATGAGCCGCACGCCCACCTGGGCCCGGATCAGCTCGAAACCATCCACGTCATCGGCGCGGATGGGCTGCTCCACCCAGTCGATCCCGAACGGTTCCAGCTCCCGGATCATGGCGATGGCGGTGGCCGGATCGCCCCAGCCCTGATTCGCGTCCACCCGGATCGCCAGGTCCCGGCCGACGGCGCCGCGCACGGCCCGCACCCGTTCCACATCCAGCCCGTCCCGGCCGCCCAGTTTCATCTTCAGATGCCGGAAGCCCTCGGCCCGTGCCTGCACGGCCTGCCCGGCCAGCATCTCGGGGGAGAGGATGCTCATGACCCGTGCGATGGTGGGGTTCTCCGGCTTCCGCCCGCCCAGCAGCCCGTACACGGGGCGTTCCGCGGCCTTCCCGGCCAGGTCCCAGCAGGCGATGTCCACGGCGGCCTTGGCCGAGCCGTTGCCCTTCAGTGCCGCGTCCATCCTCTGATGCACCGCGGTGATGTCCCTGGGGTCCAGGCCCAGCACGGCGGGCAGCAGCACGGTCCGCAGGGCCTCCACGGCCCCGCCGGGTGTCTCGCCCGTGACATGGGCGTCCGGCACGCTCTCACCGAAACCCACCAGGCCGTCATCGGTCTCCAGCGTGAGGATGATGCTCGGCATGGTCGCATAGCTGTCGTACGCCACCACGAACGGTTCCTTCAGCGGAACCTCCAGCAGGGCGATGGATGCGCGGGTGATCTTCACCGGAGCCCCTCCAGATCAGCCAGAGCCATGCCGTCCGTCAGCGCCGGCGACGGGGAAAGGCGGTACCAGCCCTCGCGGGTCACGCCGTCGGCCACACGGCCCTCGGCGAACGCGGGTTCGAAGACGCTCCGCAGTTCCCGCCGCCAGGCGGCCGCCTGAGCGGGGTCCTGCGCTCGCAGGGCGACGATGTCCCGCGGCGCCCTCGCCCACAGCGTGTCCCCGGCCTGGAGCAGATGTGCCTCGCCGTCGGGCCCGGTGCCCAGGACGGTGGCCTCGCCGCCGGGGAGCTCGACGTCGCGTGGGCGGCCCTCGCTGCACGCGATGCTGTCCTCGCCGGCCAGCGGCCAGACGGCCACCAGGCGGTCGCTCTCATCCTGGGCGTTGATCTCGTCGTCCATGATCCCGTAGAAATTCCGGGTGTACTCGGTGACGTGGGCGCCGAGCTTGGCCAGGTTGAAGCGGGCGTTCCGGCTGACCAGAGGATCGAAGGTCCAGTTCATGGTCTCGATGCCGCGCTCCAGGCACCAGGCCCGCTGGTGCTGCTTGAGCGCGAAGCCCACGCCCTTGTCCGCGGTGCCGGGCGCCACGCCGGCGATCAGCGAGTAGCTGCCGTGCTCCGGTGTCACCAGGGCGACCGCCGCACCGCACACGCGGCCATCCGGCAGGTATGCCGCGGAGATGTTGCAGCCGGCATGGGAGATGCCGCGCAGCACGTCGAACGGGATCGGGGCGCCCTGCGGGGACATGCCCCAGATGGAGATCAGCAGTGCCTCGATCTCGCGCTGCCTCTCCAGTTCGTGTTCATCGCGGAGGGTGACCCCGGCGGCGTCGGCCGCCGCCTGGGCGGCCCGCTGGGCCTGGGCCGTAGCCGGGTGGGGGGAGAAAATCGAAGACATGCCTCCACTCTGGACCATGGACCCGTCGTCACGCTTCAGCGTGGAGCACTAAAATGAGCGGGAATCTTAGTGCTGAGCAACAAGGAGGCGAACGGATGGGCGGCAGTGACCGTGTCTCCTCTCCACGGACCGTGCGGGACCTGGCCTCCGTCCTGGACTCCTCGGGCCTGATGGTGCGACACTACGGGCCGGACTTGTCCTTGGCGCTCACCAGCCCCGTCATCCTGGACCCGCTGGAGACCCTGCCTCCCGTGCCGGAAGGCATCCTTCTGGGCGTGGGGCTCTCGCCCGGGACAGCCCCGGGCCCGGTGGACACGGTGCTGCGCGAGGCCGCCCTGGCGGGGTACTCCCTCGTCGTCCTCCGATCGGCGTCCGTGCCCGGGCGGAACGGCGAGCCCGGCCGGGGCCTGGAGGCTCTGGCCGTCTCGGCGGGGATCGCCGTGCTCCTGGTGGAGGGGGAGCTGTCCTGGCGGCAGCTGGACACCCTGCTGGAGTCCGCGCTGGCGGCGGTCGCCGAAGCCGGGGGCGTCCCCACGGCCCTGGGTGCAGGGGACCTCTTCGCCCTGGCCAACGCCATCGCCGCGATGGTCGGAGGCGCCACCACGATCGAGAACCTGCAGGAAGAGGTTCTGGCGTACTCCACGCTTCCGGACCAGCCCATCGACGAGGACAGGCGGCGCGGCATCCTGGGCCGCCAGGTCCCGTATCTTCCGGAGAACGCCGCTCAGTACGCCGCCGTGTTCCGTTCCCGGGGAGCTGTGAGGATCCGGGGCGTGGGGGAGGCCCTGGGCCGCCTGGCGATCGCGGTGCGCGCTGGCAGCGAGCCTCTCGGCTCCATCTGGGTGGTGGATGCGCATGGCGACCTCGCGGAGGAGTCCGCCGCCGCGCTGGAACGCTCTGCGGACCTCGCCGCCCTGCATCTGCTTCAGGCGCGCAGTGGCCGGGATCTTGCCCGGGAACGCCGCGCGGAGGGATTGCGCAGGCTCCTGGCCGGCGACGACGACGCCCAGCTCGTGGCGCGCCATCTGAACCTCGGGCTGCGGCCTCCGTTCGCCGTGCTCGCCTTCGAGGCGGAGGTTGCCGCGGGCTCCGAGGCGGTGACGCTGAACCGTCTGACGGAACTGGTGGGCACCCTGAGCGAGTCGCAGCGGCGAGGCACGTTCTGTGTGCTGCACCGTGGCACCATCTACGCCGTGCTCAGCGGCCTGCGTCCCGACGAGGGCCCCTCGCTGAGTGCCCTGGCCCGGCGGGTCATCGACCGGGCCGGGGCGGCACTGGGCGTCACGCTCCGTGCCGCGCTGGGCGCCACAGCCGATTCGGTGGCGGGCATCGCCGGTTCGCGCCGTGCGGCCGATCAGGCATTGCTGCTCCTGCCCGCCGCGGGGAAGGACTACATCGCCGCCTCGGAACTGCACAGCAGACTGGGTCTGCTGGAGATCGCCGCGTTCTTCCAGACGAAGGAGGATCTTTTCTCGCCGGCGGCCCTGGCGATGGAGAGCTATGACGCCCGGCACGGGAGCGACTACGCCCGGACGCTGCTGACGTACCTGGATTTCCGGTGCGATTCCGCGCTCACGGCGGCCGCGCTCTCCCTGCACCAGAACTCTCTGAGGTACCGCCTGAGGCGGGTCCGGGAGCTCTTCGGAGTGGATCTGAGTCAGCCGGATGACGTCCTGATTCTCTGGATCAGTCTGAAGGTGATGCTTTTGTCCAGAATTCCTGTAGACTAGTCACGTTGTTGTGTTTGGCATTTCGTAGTTCAGGCAGTTATTGCGGCCCCTCGGGTCGCTCCTTTCTGAAGTAACGGTGGAGAGCACCCCACACCGGAGGCCCGAACGTCGGGATCAACCTCCCCTTCAGTGAGGACTGAATTATGGCTACAGGTACAGTGAAGTGGTTCAACGCGGAAAAGGGCTTCGGCTTCATCTCCCCCGATGACGGAAGCCAGGACGTGTTCGCGCACTTCTCCGCGATCAACTCCTCGGGTTACCGCTCCCTCGAAGAGAACCAGAAGGTCTCCTTCGAGGTTCAGCAGGGCCCCAAGGGTCCCCAGGCTGCCAACATCCAGGTTGTCTGAGACTTTTAGTTTCCATTGCAGGGCCGGTTTTCGCCGGCCCTGCGGTGTTTTAAGCACCTCCGTGCTGTAAGCGCGGATAAGTGCGGCAGGCCCTGATCCGCCCGGGAACTCCTGGGCGGATCAGGGCTTTCGCGTGCCTGCTCCCTCCTCGTGCCGCGGGCATCTGCTCAGCGCGGGGAGCCGCCGGTGCCCGTGTCCTGCGTGAGGCGCGCGACGGCGGCCGCTGCCACGGCGGCGTCGTGCGGCTGGGTGTCCAGCGCCCGGTGGATGGTGAGGCCTTCGATGAGCGCGTCCAGCAGTCGTGCGGTCAGCGGATCGAAGTGCCGCTCCAGCGCATGCCGGCTGCGCGCCATCCAGGCGTTGGTGAGGTCCCGGAAGCGGGCGTCACGCGCCGCGAGCGTGTAGAGCTCGTGGGTCAGGACCAGCTCACGGGGGCTGCCGAACACGTCCTCGCTCACGAGGGCGACGACGGCGGCCCGGGCCTCCTCCAGGGTTTCCGCGGCTTCCATCCGTTGTTCGAAGGTTTCCGCGACGCTGTTTGAGAAGCGTGTGAAGGCCTCGCGGAGCAGCTCATCCATGCCGTCGAAGTGATAGCTCATGGAGCCGAGCGGCACGTCCGCGGCGGCGGCCACCTTGCGATGTGAGGTGCCTGCCACGCCGGAGCGGGCGATCAAGTCCAGGCAGGCGTCGACGATCCGGTCCCGGCGTTCCGGATCAGTGCGCCGGGACCTCGCCGTGCTCCCCGGGGCGGCGGGTGGCGTGGGCTCCGCCCGATCAGGCATCGTCGTCGCCGATGCTGCGGATGACGCGGGCCGGATTTCCCACGGCCACCACATTGGCCGGGATGTCCTTGGTCACCACCGAGCCTGCACCCACCACGCTGTTCTCTCCGATGGTGACGCCGGGGCAGACGATGACGCCGCCGCCCAGCCACACATTGTCCCCGATGGTGATGGGTTTGGCGGCCTCCAGCCGGTCCTTGCGGGGCTGAGGCTCCACCGGGTGCGTGGGGGTGAGCAGCTGGACGTTCGGTCCCAGCTGGCAGTCTTCGCCGATCCGTATGGGAGCCACGTCCAGGGCCGTCAGGTTGTAGTTCACGAAGGTCCTGGCGCCGATGTAGAGGTGCTCGCCGTAGTCCACGAAGAGCGGGGGCTTGACGAACGCACCTTCTCCGAGTTCACCGACCAACTCGGCCAGCAGAGGGCGGGCGGCGTCCTCGTCCGCGACGGAGGCGCGGTGGTATGCATCGGCGAGCCGCACGGCCCGCCGGGCCCTTCGGCCGCTCTCAGGGTCGTCGGCGATGTAGAGGTCTCCGGCCAGCATGCGCTCGCGATTGCTCCGGGGGTCTCCTGCGAAATAGTCCATGTGTACGATCGTACATTCGATGTGGACGACCGTACACAATATGTGAGAAGGACCGGCTGTGTGACCTTGAGGCCCGGCGAGCGCCCGGGTGGGCCTCCGCGACGGACTAGGCCGTGGCCTTCCTGACCAATTCCACGATCCGTGCCTCGACGTCCGGGGTGAGAGCCGTGATCGCGTAGGAGGTGGGCCACATCTCGCCGTCGTCCAGCGTGGCGTTCTCCTGGAACCCCAAGGTGGCATAGCGGGCCTTGAACTTCTTGGCGTCCTGGAAGAACAGCACCGACTTCCCGGCCTTGTCGGCATAGCTCTGCATGCCGTACCAGAGTTTGGGGGCCAGATCCGGGGCGTGTTCCTGGACGATCTGATGGATCCTCTCGGCCAGCACCCGGTCCGGTTCATCCATGGAAGCGATCTTCTCCAGGACCTCCGCCGCCAGTTCTTCCGGGGTGGCCTTGCCCTTGCCACGTGAGGACTTGACCTCCCGGGCACGTTCCTTCATTGCGGCGCGTTCCTCCTCGCTGAACGCGGGGCCACTGTCCTTGGCTGCCATGCTGGGTCCTCTCCGGAGTAGGGTTCCTCCCAGCCTAGGCGAGCGCGGGCCGCCGGGGAACGGCCCGGACGACGACGGCGCGTGGCCACCGGCCGCTCTCCGGCAGCCCGTGGCGCCGCCCGGCGTCGTGCTTGCTCAGCGTCCGGCGCTCGCTCGCCACTCGTCCTCCAGCATCGCGTAGACGAGTTCCGTGGACCATTCACCCTTGAACCACTCGTTCTGCACCAGCCGGGCTTCGAGCCGCATCCCGAGCCGTTCCGCCACCCGGGCGGAGGCCGTGTTGCGCTCGTCCAGCCGTGCCACCATGCGATGCAGGCCCAGCTCCTCGAACCCCAGGCGCAGCATGGCCGCCGCGGCCTCCGTGGCATAGCCCCGGCCCGTCGCCTCGGGGGACAGGATGTAACCCACTTCGCCGGAGCGGTGCTCAGCGCTGTGCCAGAAGAGCACGGCATCGCCCACCAGCCGGCCCGTCTCCCGCTCCTCCAGGGCCAGGGTCATGGACTGGCCCGGCTCCGTGAGTTCCGTCCGGCCCCAGCGGCCGGCGATCCGCTCCGCGATGTCCGCCCGGCTCAGGGGGCCGTACGGGACGAAGCGGACCACCTCCGGCCGCGACTTGTAGAGCAGCATGGCGTCGATGTCGTCCGTCGTCATGGGACGCAGGAGGAGACGGTCGGTGTGAAGGGGGTATCCGGGGCTCAGCACAGCTCCATGCTAGGCCCACCGCCCCGGGAGGCGCCCGCCGTCGCCTGGGACTCAGGACCTCACCAGCGTGATGGCCTGGGCTCTGTCCCGCACGGCGAGCTTGGCGAAGAGCGAGTTGATGTGGGTCTTGACGGTGGAGACGCCCAGGAACAGCGCGGAGGCGATCTCCCCGTTGCTGAACCCTTCCGCCACCAGCGCCAGGACCTCCGCCTCCCGTCGCGTGAGCTGCGGGAACCGCACCTGGAGGGCTTCGGGGTCGTCGGAGCCGCGCGGAGCGGAAGGAGCTGGAAGGGTGCCGTGTGCGCCGTGGGTCAGGGCGCTGAGCAGCACGGCGCTCACTTCCGGCGCGAAGGTCGACTGGCCACGCGCGACGGCGCGCACGGCGGCCGAAAGCTCGGCCCGGCCGGCGTCCTTGGTGAGGTAGCCGCGGGCGCCCGCCGTGAGCGCACGGAGGATGGAATCATCATCGGCGAAGGTGGTCAGCACCAGCACCGCGGTGTCCGGGAACTCCGCCGTGATGCGCGCAGTGGCGCCCACGCCGTCCAGCCGGGGCATGCGGAGATCCATCAGGACCACGTCCGGACGTAGCTCCGCCGTCAGGGTCACGGCCTCCTCGCCGTCCGAGGCCTGGCCCACCACCTCCAGCCCGGGCACCAGCCTCAGCACGGTGACCAGGCCGTCGCGGACGATCGCCTGGTCGTCCGCCACCAGGACGCGGATCGCGGGATCTTCCATCACAGCGCCGCCTCCGCGGTCACGACGAAGCGGTCGCCCTGGACTCCGGACCCCACGGAGGAGCCCAGGCCGAGGGCTTCGAAGCGCTCCCGCATGCCGGTCAGTCCGTAGCCGCGGGGCGCTGGACCTTTCGACAGCGGCTCGGTGTCGGCGAGCGGATTGGAAACGGTCAGAACCACGGTGTCATCCTGCCAGTCGAGGCCCGCCCGGGCGGGCTGGCCGGGGGCGTGTTTGCGCACGTTACTGAGTGCCTCCTGGAGCGCCCGGAGCAATGCGTCGTCGGCCTGGGCCCGCAGAGGACGCTCGGTGCCGCGAACGGAGAAATCCACGACGCCGCCGAGGGAGCGATGGGCCTGGAGGAGACGCTCCACGCCACGGGCGAAGGACTCTTCGCGTCCCGGCTGAGCGGCGGCATCGGACCGGGCGGGATCACGCAGCGTGGCGACGGCTCGGCGGGCTTCGCCCAGGCCATCCACCGCCAGGCGTCGCGCAGCCGCCACCCGCGCCGTGGCCTCCTCCCGGTCCCCGGACTCCAGCAGCGCTTCCACGGCATCCAGCTGGATGACCAGGCCCCCGAGACTGTGCGCCAGCACATCATGCAGGTCCCGGGCGATCGCCACCCGCTCGGCCTCCTGGCGCATGGCCAGTTCACGCTCCCGCAGCAGCACGGCCTGAGCCTCGCCCTGCCGGAACTGGCGGCGGCTGTACCCGCCCACGGCCGCCAGCACCAGGCCGCCCATCATGGTGATCACCGCGGGCACCGAGGCCTGGGCGGGGACGCCGCTCACGGCGACGAGAGCGCAGGCCACCAGGGCCAGTGAGATACCGCGCGGCAAGGGGACGGAGGTGGATCCGATCACCAGCAGCACTCCGATGGCCGCCGGAACCACGGTCAGGCCGTCACTGGGCGCCGCGGCCGCGGCACCGGCCAGCGCAGCCACGATTCCGAGCGGGACGTCGGCCCGGCGGTCCCGCCACAGGAGGCCGAGCACCCCGCGGGCCGCCCAGGCCAGCAGGGCGATCACGGCGAGGACCAGAGCCCAGGTGGGACGGCCGCCGTCGTCCGTGCGCAGCAGGGCATAGCCCACCACCGCGCTGCCGATCAGGTTCAGCACCAGGGTGGACCAGCCGGGACGGTCATCGGTCATCATGTCACCATCATGCGGCAGGGGAACCGTTGCGCAGTGCCGCAGCACCCGTGGACTGCCGTGCCACCCGGCCCGCGAAGACGAAAGTCCGGGCGGCGCGGTTGGCGGCCAGCATCAGCAGGATCACACCCGCGGAGGCGGCCAGATGGGAGCCCGCCAGGCCCGCGAGGACGTCGATGCTCACCCGCACCGCGATCACCAGGAGCCACAGGGCGAGGCCCCAGCCGCCCGTCCGGGACTCGTACAAGGCCACGGACTCCCCGTTCCGGCCCATCCGGACCGGGGCAGGCAGAGCACGGAACGTGGCGATCCGTCCCATGGCCGCGCCGATGCCGAGGGAGACCACCAGCTCCACCACCAGGACGGCGAGGTCCAACGGGCTGAGCGAGGACGGTCCGGCGGTGTTGAGCAGGAATGCCACGCCCACCACTCCCATGACCAGGGGAGTGCGCCACATCCGGCCGATGTCGATGGGCCGCCAGTTCATCTGCCGGTACCCGATCCAGGCGATGAGACCGAGGGCGAGAAGCGCATTTCCGAGCATCTGAAGTGACATGAGCGTGCCTTTCGAAGTCCTGGGGCCGGCCTTTTCGCCGGTGAATCCAGCTTCCCGTTCACGGCACGGCGGCGGGACCACCCCCGGGTGGAACGGAGGGTGGAGATCCGGGGTGGAGGGCGCCGGGCCGCCGATCGCGGGCCGGGAGGCGAGACCGCGGCCCGGCCTGCGAGGATGGAAGCATGGCTGAGACTTTTGACGATCTGATCGCGCTGGGGGAGACCGCGGATGTGACGGGCTGGGACTTCTCCTGGCTGGACGGGCGTGCCACCGAGGAACGACCGGCCTGGGGCTACGCCGGACAGTTGGCAGGACGCCTCGCCACGGCCTCCGCCTCGCTGGACATCCAGACCGGTGGGGGCGAGGTGCTGGCCCAGGCCCGGACCTTCCCGCCCGTCGCGGTGGCCACCGAGTCCTGGCCGCCCAACGTCGCCAAGGCCACGCGCCTGCTGCACCCGCGCGGCGTCGTGGTGGTGGCGGATCAGGACGAACCGCCCCTGCCGTTCGCGGACGGGGCCTTCGATCTGGTCACGAGCCGCCACCCCGCCACCATCCACTGGGAGGAGATCGCCCGGGTGCTCCGTCCGGGAGGGAGCTACTTCGCCCAGCACGTCGGCCCGGCCAGCGTCTTCGAGCTGATCGAGTTCTTCCTCGGGCCGCAGCCCGAGGCACGCCGCGGACGCCATCACGACGACGAGGCGGCCGCCGCGCGGGCCGCCGGTCTGGAGATCGCGGACCTCCGGACCGCCCGGCTGCGCATCGAGATCCGGGACGTGGCCGCCGTCGTCTACCTGCTGCGCAAGGTCATCTGGTGGGTCCCCGGCTTCACCGCGGACGCGTACCGGGACCGCCTGCGCCGGCTGCATGAGCTGATCCAGGCCGAAGGCCCCTTCATCGCCCACTCCACGCGGCACCTCATCGAGGCGCGGAAGGCCTGACGGCTGCCCCGGGCGGGATGCGGGATGACCCCGAGCGGGGCAGAATGCTGTCCATGAAGTCCTTCCGCCTTCCCGGCCTGCCTCATGAACTCCGGTCCCTGCGTTCGGTGGACAGCGAGGTGGGGCTCGACGGCGGCACCGTCACCGTACGGGCGGCCGCCGGGGATGACCTCTTCAACCGGCCCGGCACGGAACTGACGGTGCAGAGCGCCAACGTCTTCGCCTTCCCGGTGGAGGACGACTTCACCTTGGAAGCCGAGGTGGAGGTGGACTTCCGGGACGGTTTCGACTCGGCGGTCCTGGTGGGATATCTCGACGGGCTGCACTGGTTCAAACTCTGTGCCGAACAGGATGAGCTGGGCCGTGCCCGGATCATGTCCGTGGTGACGCGGGACCGTTCCGATGACGCGACGGGCATCCACCTGCCGGAGGGGCCGGTCCGTCTGAGGATCTCCCGGGTGGGGACCATGATCAGCCTGCACTACCGGGCGGCCGGCCGGTGGGAGCTGGCCCGCTATTTCGGCTTCCCGCTCAGCGGCGCGGACGGAGGACTGAAGGCCGGTCTCGCGGTGCAATCGCCCCGCGGGGCGGGCACGACGGCGACCTTCCGGGACGTCTCCTTCTCCACCACCGGGATCGCGGAGGTCCGGTCCGGGGAGTAGTCCGGCACCGGAAGAGAGGAGACGGGGCGATGGAGCGGAGCGGGGCGGACGAGGCCGCAGCGCGGGTCCCTGAGGGCGCCGGATACTCCGCTGCTCAGGACGGCGATGCCCTGAGCGGCGATGCCCGGAGCCGCGATGTTCTGACCACCGATGTCCTGATCATCGGGGCCGGGCCCACCGGCCTCATGCTCGCCAACTGTCTCCAGCGGCTTGGCATCCGCTGTCTTCTGGCGGACAGCAAACACGGCCCGACGCGCGAGTCCCGGGCACTGGCCCTGCAAGCCCGCAGCCTGGAAATCTACGACCAGCTCGGGCTTGTGCAGCGCGTTCTGGAGCAGGCCGCCATCGCCCCGGCGATCGTTCCCGGCTTCCGGGACAAGCCGTTCGCCACCTTCAGCTTCCGCACACCGGGCAGAGGCGTCACCCCGTACCCGGGCATCTACGTCCTGGAGCAGAGCCGGAACGAACGGCTCCTGGTGGCCGCGCTGGAGGAACGCGGAGGGACCGTTCTCTGGGGTCACGGCCTGCGCTCCCTGGAACAGCATCCGGGCGGTGTCACCGCCCTTCTCGCCACGGACGACGGCGAGAAGTCACGAGTGCATGCCCGGTTCCTCGTGGGCACAGACGGTGCCTCCTCCGCCGTGCGCGAGTTCAGCGGCATCCCGTTCGACGGGGTGACGAACCCGGACACCTTCTACGTCGCTGACGCGCGAGGCGTGACCGGGCTCGTGGATGATTCGGTGAACCTGCGCTTCAGCGCAGCCGACTTCCTCCTCGCCTTTCCTCAAGGGGCGGTGGGGCATCATCGTCTGATCGGGGTCGTCCGCACGCCCTCCGGTGAGGAGGTCACCGAGGAGGAGACCCGCCGAACCCTGGCCCGGGAATTCGGCGTGGACTACCGGGATTCGAGCTGGTTCTCCACCTACCGGGTCCACCACCGCGTGGCCGCCCGCTTCCGCGCGGGATCCGTGTTCCTGGCGGGGGACGCCGCCCATGTGCACTCGCCGGTGGGCGCCCAGGGCATGAACACGGGCCTGCAGGATGCACACAATCTGGCTTGTGCGCTGGCGGAGGTGCTCGGCGGCGGTGCGGGCGATGAGCGGCTGGACCGCTACGAGGCCGAGCGCCGGCCGGTGGCGCTTCGCCTGGTCCGCACCACGGACCGGCTCTTCGGGGCGGTGACCGCCGATTCGGCTCCGGCCCGGACGATCCGGACGGTGGCCCTGCCCCGCCTCGCACCTGTCCTGGGCCGGGTGCTCCCGCGGCTGGCACGCGGAGCGGGCTTGTTCGAATACGTCTCGCAGACCCGGATCCACTACTGGATGACTCCGGAGGCCCGGCGCCGCGCCAGGGGCCGCCGGGGCCGCTTGGTGGGGCGCCGGTTGGCCTGGAACGAGGACAATTTCGCCGTGCTCCGCGGCATGAACTGGCAGGTGCACGTCTACGGGGATTCCGACGAGCAGGCCCTGGAACGCCTGAGCCGCGAGAGCGGTCTCCCCGTCCATCATTTCGGCACGGTCAGGAACCCGCGCCTGGCCGGAGGACTCGCCGTGCTGGTGCGTCCTGATTCCTTCGTCATGGATGCACGGCCGCTGCCCGCGAGCGTCGCGGACTGGGCGAGGCATACCCGGCAGGGGCGGCCCCTCAGAGAGGCTGCCCCGGGGACGGACTGATCGCCGTTGCCAGGAGGGCGCTGACCGGCAGACGGAACTCGCCCGAGCCAAAGCGCTGAGACAGCAAGGAGGCCACGGACTCGTACAATCGTTCGGCCTCCTCAGGCCCATCGACCTCCAGGTAGTTGTACGTCGGAGTCCCGAACAGATGCGAACGGGCGATGTTCTTCGCTGTCGTGACGCCGCTGAGGTGGGCGACGGTGCGGACCTGGATGGCGGAGAAGCCGGCTTCCTCCAGCTCACGGGTCAGCAGCGGGGGATCGGCCAGTGAGAACGGGACCCGCTCCAGGAACGACGCGGCCTGGTCCTTCCCAAGCTGCTTGAGCGCTTCGGCGACGGCCTGGGGCAGGGGGTTGTGGTCGAGGCTGTCCCAGACGGTGAAAGCCAGCAGTCCTCCGGGCTCCAGGACCCGCGCGGCCTCCCCCAGGGCACGGTGCCGGTCGGGGAAGAACATGACGCCGAAGGCACAGGCCAGCGCATCGAAGGAGTGGTCGGGGAAGGGGAGGTTCAGGGCATCCGCCTGGCGCCATTCCAGTGTGGCGGAGCCCGGCTGCAAAGACGCCGCACGGTCGAGCATCGCGGGGTTGAGATCGGTGGCGGTCAGCCGTGCCTGCGGCAGCGCGGACGCCAGTTCCCGCGTCACGACGCCGGTTCCCGCAGCGGTTTCCAGAACCGTGGCGGGCGCACGGGCGGCAATGGCGGCGGCGAGATCGCGGGCATAGTCCTGGAACATCAACGGCACCAGGATCCCGTCGTAGACGGTGGGGATCGAACCCACGAATTCCTTGTCCTTGGCATTCATGATCCATTGTCCCGCCGCGAGGCCGTCGGGACCAGGGCCGCCGGAGGAGAAACCCGTGGTGAAGGAGCCGCTGTGGCCGGACTCAGCCCTGACGGCCGCGGATGAGCGCCCGGGCCGTCTCCGCCGCCTGCTCCGGGGAGGCGCCGCGCGCGACGGCGATCCCCACCAGATAGGTGGTGAGAGGACCCGCGGGGCGTGTCACGCCGTGGGCGGCGTCGCGGGTCAGGTCCAGCAGCAGACCGGTCGGCACCGTGAGGTC